>Ga0160437_1000119_pt1 | contig 46359 bp, 46 predicted proteins | sample HID1975I_E0MG_FD_108227 | JGI IMG/M metagenome (GOLD analysis project Ga0160437, IMG submission 108227) | Enriched soil microbial communities from UW Madison campus, WI, USA - HID1975I_E0 MG | ecosystem: Environmental > Terrestrial > Soil > Unclassified | place: USA: Madison, Wisconsin... | reverse complement strand
TGGCCACGTCGATCACCATCAGCGCCGAGTCCACCGCGGTGAGCACGCGGTAGGTGTCCTCGCCGAAGTCGGCGTGGCCGGGGGTGTCGAGCAGGTTGACGATGCGCTCGCCGTAGGGGAACTGCATCACCGAGCTGGTCACCGAGATGCCGCGCTCCTTCTCCAGCGCCATCCAGTCGGAGGTGGCGCTGCGCGAGGTCTTGCGCGACTTGACCGAGCCGGCCATCTGGATGGCGCCGCCGAACAGCAGCAGCTTCTCGGTGAGCGTGGTCTTGCCGGCGTCCGGGTGCGAAATGATCGCGAAGGTACGGCGGCGGGCGGCTTCGGCGGCGACGTCAGGCATGGCGAAAGCGCCAGCTGGCGCGACGGGGAGGCGGGAAGGATGCGGATTATACGGGCTGCGGAATCAAAGCCCCCGCTTCAGCCATCTCCTGCGAAGCGGGAGAGGGGCTGGAACCGGGTCATTCCCCGTTGTCCGCCGCCGGCTCGCTGAAGCGCAGGATGCCGCCGGGGCCGAACATCCGGAAGCGGATCGATTCCAGGTGCATGCCGCGGTTGGCCTGCACGGCGAAGTGCAGGTGCGGGCCGGTGCTGGCGCCGCTGTTGCCGGACACCGCGATCGGCTGGCCGCGCCGCACGCGCTGTCCCGGGTGGACCAGCGCGCCGCCGGGCTGGAGGTGGGCGTAGACGGCCATGCTGCCGTCGCCGTGGAGGATGCGGACGAGGTTGGCGCGGCCGTGGCCGGCGCCGGCATCGTGCATTTCGACCTGCATCACCACGCCGTCGCGCGCCGCCAGCACGGTGGTGCCCGGCGCGGCGGCGAAGTCCACGGCATGGCGGTTTTCGGCATCGGCATGGCTGTAGCGGCCGCCCCAGGCCTGCTCGACGCGCGGCGCGATCGCGTGCAGCGGGAACAGGTACTCATAATCGGTCGGGCGCGCGTTGACGCTGCCGGGCACGACCTCCAGCCGCAGGCCGAGCCCCCCATCGCGCGCGCCGGGCAGGCGGTGCACGCGTGCGACCAGCGCGCTCGCGCCGGCGGGCACGGTGGCGCGCGCCGGCAGCTGTGGTTCGCCGACCATGTCGCCGCGGTCGCTGTGCAGCATCACTTCCACCGGGCCGGCGAGGGTGTTGTCGGCCCAGGCCAGGTAGCCGCCGTCCGCGCCTTCGATGCGCAGGCGGACGTCGTCGGACGTGGACGCGGCCGCAACGGACGCGGCGCAGGCCAGCAGCACGCCGACCAGCCGGTGCGCGCGCCTTGGCGTGCCTGCCTGCGCTACTGCGCGCACCGCGGGTCCAGCTCCAGCGCGCGCACCACGTCGCCCAGGTCGAACGCCGTCACGGCCTTGTCGTCGTGCACGGCGAACAGTGCGCCGAACGGGAATTTGCGCGTCGCCGCCGCGTGCAGTGCGATGCCGTCGGTATGCGCGGTGGTCTCGCCCATGAAGCTGCCGCGCGCTGCCAGCGTGTCGCGGTCGAACAGCAGGAAATGCGTCTGCGGGTAGCGCTGGTCGGCGGCCACCCAGTAGCCGCTGTCGGGCGTGCAGCTCCACAGTGCGACGCCCTCGGCCTGCGCCTCGAACGTGCCGGCGGGCAGCTCGCGCCCGGTGGGCTGGCCGTCGAAGGTGTACTCGCGCAGGTTCGAGGCGTGTCGCATGTCCTCGTCGGCCACCAGCAGCCTGCGCTGCGCCGGGTCGCCGGCGATCGATTCCACGATCCGCAGTGCCATCGACTCGCTGGTGTCGCCGAACGAACCCTCGTCGCGCGCCCGGAAGTGGCGGCCGTCGTCGTCGAAGGTGACGCGGTAGCGGCGCACGCGGCGGTCGAGCTGCTCCAGCGGCGGCACCACGTCGTAGTGCTCGCCCTCCATGAAGCTGTCGGTCACGTAGACCTCGTACTCGCCCGGCGCGGCCTCGTGGATCCACAGACCGTAGGGACTGGTGAGCTGCTCGGCGCCGAACGTGCCCAGCGGCTCGAAGCCCGGCAGTTCGAACACCTGCACCCGGTGGTTGTCGCGTTCGGCCACGAACAGGTGGTTGCCGTACACCGCGATGCCGTTGGGGCGCAGGAACTCGCCCGGCCCGCCGCCCTTGTGGCCGAACGCGCGCAGGCGCTCGCCGCTGTCGGCGTCGAACACCACCAGCGAATGGCTGGACTTGGCGGTGGCGATCAGCCAGGTGCGGCCGTCCGCGGCCGGCCAGGTGGCCAGTGAATCGAGTTCGTCGCCGGGGTTGTCGGCGGAAACGTAGCGCTCCGGCACCAGCGCGGTCGGGGCCGTGGCGGTGGCGGGCGCCGTGGCAGCGGGCGGAGGCGCATCGGAGCGCGTGGGCGGTGTGGTGCAGGCCGCCAGGCACAACGCGACGGCGATACTGAACAGGGGGTTTTTCGACATGCGCGGAGTATGCGCGAGGGGCGTCGGGGCAGTCGACAGGGCCGGCTCGTGATGTGCGTCAAAGTTTCCATCGCTTCATGCCGATAAAGCGATTGACAAACCGGATCCGGGCAGGCAACCTGCCCGCTCCATCGAGACCGGCTGAGGGACAGGCCCGAAGACGCCGGGGCAACCTGATGGAGCGCTTTCCTCGCGGAATGCGCTCCTTCGCGGTGCCAAATCCTGCGGGGACCTGTGCGTCCACCGGAAGATGGTTGCGATCCTCCCCCGCGGTGGATGCGCACTCGCCGCCCCGCGGCCACTTCCGGCATGCCCCGCGCAACTCGATGGCCCTTCCCACCATCGGAATGCGCCAATGAGCCTCCTCGAAAGCCCCGCCGGGCAATCCTCCGCCCCACGCTTCCAGCCCGCGTTCGCGCCCGCCGCGCACGACGACGCCGTGCCCGCGCTGCGCGGCCACGTCGACCTCGTCCTGTCGATGCGCCATGCCGGTGTGCGCAGCGTGCGCGTGGCGTTCGAGGCGGTCGGTGCCGCCGATGCGCCGGTGGTGCTGGTCGCCGGCGGGATTTCGGCGCATCGCCACGTCGCCGCCAGCGCACGGTTCCCCGAGGCCGGCTGGGCGAACGAGCTGGTTGGCGCCGGGCGTACGCTCGATCCGGCCAACCGCCGCATCCTTTCCTTCGACTACGTGGGCGCCGACGGCAGCCTCGACGCGCCGATCGATCCGGCCGACCAGGCCGAGGCCGTGCGCGGCCTGCTCGATGCGCTGGACATCGACGTGCTCGACGCCTTCGTCGGCTACTCCTACGGCGCGTTGGTGGGGTTGCAGCTGGCGGCGAACCATCCGGGCCGCGTGCGCCGGCTGGTCGCCGCAAGCGGCGCACACCGGCCGCATCCCTACGCCGCGGCCTGGCGCGCGCTGCAGCGCAAGGCGGTCGAGCTGGGCCAGCTGCAGTGCGCGGACGGGCAGGGGCTGTCGCTGGCGCGGCAGTTCGCGATGCTGTCGTACCGCACGCCCGAGGAATTCGGGCAGCGCTTCGACGCCGCGCCCGAACTCATCCACGGCCGCGTGCGCGTCGCCGCGGAGGACTACCTCGACGCGGTCGGCGCGCGCTACGTCGGGCGTACGCCGGCCACTGCCTTCCTGCGCCTGTCCGAATCGATCGACCTGCAGCGCGTCGACCCGGCCCGGGTCCGCATCCCGACCACCGTGGTGGCAGTGGAAGGCGACTGGCTGGTGCCGCTGTCCGACGCCGTCGCGCTGGTCGAAGGCCTGGGCACGCTCGGCAAGCTGCGCCTGCTGCGCTCGCACTACGGGCACGACGCCTTCCTCAAGGACACCGACCGCATCGACGCCATCCTCGCCAGCGCGCTGCGCGACAACGGAGACAACGCATGAGCTTCCACGACGCTTCGACCGGCGGCGCCTGCCGCGCCCCCGCCACCCGCGCCGTGCGCGCCGGCATCGACCGCGACCAGGCCTTCGGCGCGGTCACCCCGCCGCTGGTGCTGTCCTCCAACTTCAGCTTCGCCGGCTTCAACGACAAACGGCAATACGACTACACCCGCAGCGGCAACCCGACGCGCGACCTGCTCGGCGAGGCGCTGGCCGAACTCGAAGGCGGCTTCGGGGGCACCATCACGTCCACCGGCATGGCCGCGATCACGCTGGTGCTGCACGCGCTGCTGCAGCCGGGCGACCGCCTGGTGGTGCCGCACGACGGCTACGGCGGCAGCTGGCGGCTGTTCCAGGCGCTGGCGGCCAAGGGTGCGTTCGAACTGGTGCTGGCCGACCTGACCGATCCGCGCGCGCTGGCCGCCGCGCTCACGCCGGCGCCGAAGGTGGTGTGGATCGAAACCCCGTCCAACCCGCTGCTGCGCGTCACCGACCTGCGCTTCGTCATCGATGCCGCGCACCGCGCCGGCGCGCTGGCGGTGGTCGACAACACCTTCCTGTCGCCGGCGCTGCAGGCGCCGATCGAATTCGGCGCCGACGTGGTGGTGCACTCGACCACCAAGTACATCAACGGCCACAGCGACGTGGTCGGCGGCGCGGTGGTGGCGAAGACGCCGGAGCTGCACGAGCAGCTCGCGTGGTGGGCGAACTGCCTGGGCATCACCGGCTCGCCGTTCGACAGCTTCCTCACCCTGCGCGGCCTGCGCACGCTGGATGCACGCCTGCGCGTGCACCAGGAAAACGCGGTCGCGATCGCCGAACAGCTCGACGCGCACCCGGCGGTGGCGACGGTGTACTACCCGGGCCTGGCCACGCACCCGGGCCATGCGCTGGCCGCGCGCCAGCAGAAGGGCTTCGGCGCGATGCTGAGCGTCGAGCTCGGCGGCGGCGGCGACGCGACGCAGGAGCTGGCGGTGCGTGCCTTCCTCGACGGCCTGCAGTGCTTCACCCTGGCCGAATCGCTGGGCGGCGTGGAAAGCCTCGTCGCGCATCCGGCGACGATGACGCACGCGGCGATGTCCCCCGAGGCGCGCGCGCAGGCCGGCATTTCCGACGGCCTGCTGCGGCTGTCGGTGGGTATCGAGGCACTGGACGACCTGCAGGCGGATCTCGCCGCGGCGCTGTCGCGCGCGCAGGCGGTGATCGACGGCGCCACGCGCCGGCAGGCCGCGCAGGTGGACGCATGAGCAACGTCGTCAGCCTGCCGCTGTCCGCCGCTGTCGCGCCGCACGCAACGTCGCCGCGCGTGGCGCTGCTGGGCACCGGCAACGTCGGTAGCGCTTTCGTCGCCCGCTGCGGCGCGCTGCGCGCGGCCGGCGTGCCGCTGCCGGCGTTCGCGTGGTTGTCGAACTCGCGCGCACTCGAAGCCTGCACCGGCGATGCGCCGGAGCGCGTGCTCGAACGCCTGCGTGCTGCCCCCGCGCGGGCGGACGCGTGGTCGCCCTGGGTGGAAGCCGAGGCGCTGCGCCGGGGCGACATCCTCGTCGACGCCAGCGCCAGCGACCTGGTCGCCGGCTGGCACGGCGAATGGCTGGCGCGCGGCATCCATGTGGTCACGGCCAACAAGCTCGGCGCCGGCGCCCACGGCGATCGCGCGCAGGCCATCGCGCTCGCCCGCGCCGAAGGCGGTACGCACTATGGCGACGCCGCCACGGTGGGCGCGGGGCTGCCGCTGCTGCGTTCGATCCGCGAACTGCGCGCCGGCGGCGACCGCGTCCACGCGATCGCCGGCGTGCTCTCGGGTTCGCTGGCGTGGCTGTTCGACCGCTACGACGGCAGCGCGCCGTTTTCCGACTGCGTCCGCGCCGCGCGCGATGCCGGCTACACCGAACCCGACCCGCGCGAGGACCTGTCCGGCGAGGACGTGCGCCGCAAGCTGCTGATCCTGGCGCGCGCATCGGGCATCACGCTTGAAGCGCACGAAGTGGCGGTGGAATCGCTGCTGGTTCCGGAGCTCGCCGCCGCCATGCCCGGCGATGTCGACGCGCTGCTGCCCGTGCTTGACGCGTCCCTGCGCGAACGCCAGGCCCGTGCGAAGGCGGCCGGCGCGACGCTGCGCTTCATCGCCCGCCTGCAGCGTGGCGATGACGGCCGCGTTCGCGCCAGCGTGGGTCCCGAGGCGCTGGATCCGAGCGACCCGCTGGCCGCAGGGGCCGGCACCGACAACCGCGTCGCGATCTGGTCCGACCGCTATCGCGGGCAGCCACTGGTCGTGCAGGGGCCGGGCGCCGGTGCGGAAGTCACCGCCGCCGCGCTGCTGGATGACGTGCTGCGGATCGTGCGTGGCGCCCCCGCGCCTACTCCAGTGCTTCCAACAGCGCTGCGTTGAAGCGCCTTGGTGCTTCCACCTGCGGCGAGTGGCCCAGGTCTTCGAATTCCACCAGCCGCGAGTTGCGGATCAGGCGCGCGGCGCGCTTGCCGAGCTCGGGATAATCGCCGAGGCGTTCGGACAGTTCGGGTGATGCAAGGTCGCGTCCGATCGCGGTGCGGTCGCGCTGGCCGATCAGCAGCGTGGTCGGCACGCGGATGCGCGGGAATTCGTACACCACCGGCTGGTTGAAGATCATGTCCGAGGCCAGCGCCTGGTCCCAGGCCACCGCGGCCTTGCCGGGGCCGGCGTACATGCCGGCGAGCATCGTCACCCAGCGGTCGTACTCCGGCTTCCACTTGCCGCCGTAATAGACCTTGCGCTGGTAGGCCTTGATGCTGTCGAAGCTGGTCTTCAGTTCGCCCGCGTACCAGGCATCGACGTTGCGCCAGGGCACGCCCTCGGCGCGCCAGTCCTCCAGCCCGATCGGGTTGACCAGCACCAGCTGCATGGTGGCCTGCGGATACTGCAGCGCATAGCGCGCCGCAAGCATGCCGCCCATCGAATGGCCCACGACCACTGCGCGCGTGATGCCGAGGGATTGCAGCAGCGCATGGGTGTTGTCGGCCAGCTGGCCGAGGGTGAACTGGTAGCGGCGCGGCTTGCTCGACTTGCAGAAGCCGATCTGGTCGGGGGCGATCACGCGGAAACCGGTATCGGACAGTGCGGTGATCTGCGCTTCCCAGGTCGCCGCGCAGAAGTTCTTGCCGTGCAGCAGCAGCGCCGTGCGTCCGTTGGGTTCCGCGGCGGGCGCCACGTCCATGTAGGCCATCGCCAGCTTCTGGCGCTGGGATTCGAACTCGAAGCGCTTGACCGGATGCGGGTAGGCGAAGCCTTCCAGCTGCGGGCCATAGAAGGGCGGTTCCGCGGCGAAGGCGGGGACAGCGGCCAGCACGAGGGCGATGGCCGCGGCGGGAAGGAATGAGCGACGCATGACGGGTTCCGGGGACAGGCCGCGTTGAGGATAGAGACGGCGCCGCCGCGGGGCCGTGAAAGTTGCCGGCACGCCGGTTTGCAGGAGCGGCTTCAGCCGCGAGCTTTCATGCCGAAGATCAGGAGCTCGCGGCTGAAGCCGCTCCTGCAGGGTCAGCGAGGGATGTCGCTCAACACTCGATGACGTTCACCGCCAGTCCGCCACGCGAGGTTTCCTTGTACTTGTCCTGCATGTCGCGGCCGGTGTCGCGCATGGTCTTGATGACCTTGTCCAGCGAGACCTTGTGCTTGCCGTCGCCGCGCATCGCCATGCGCGAGGCGTTGATCGCCTTCACCGCGCCCATCGCGTTGCGCTCGATGCAGGGGATCTGCACCAGGCCGCCGATCGGGTCGCAGGTGAGTCCCAGGTTGTGCTCCATGCCGATCTCGGCGGCGTTCTCGATCTGGCTGGGATTGCCGCCCAGTGCCGCGGTAAGCCCCGCCGCCGCCATCGAGCAGGCCACGCCCACCTCGCCCTGGCAGCCGACCTCGGCGCCGGAGATGCTGGCGTTTTCCTTGTACAGGATGCCCACGGCCGCGGCGGTGAGCAGGAAGTCGAAAGCGCCCTGTTCGTTCGAGCCGGGGATGAATCGGTCGTAATAGCGCAGCACCGATGGCAGGATCCCGGCGGCGCCGTTGGTCGGTGCGGTGACCACGCGGCCGCCGGCGGCGTTTTCCTCGTTGACCGCCAGCGCGTAGAGGTTGACCCAGTCCAGCGTGGTCAGCGGGTCGCGCATGCCGGCTTCGGGGCGCGAGGACAGTTCGCCGTACAGCGCCGGTGCGCGCCGCGACACGTGCAGGCCGCCGGGCAGGGTGCCTTCCTGGCGGATGCCGCGCTGGATGCACGACTGCATCGCGTCGAGGATCTCGCGCAGGCCGGCCCGGATCTCGTCCTCGCTGCGCCAGGATTGCTCGTTGGCCATCATCAGCTGCGCGATGGTCAGTTTGTTGTCGCGCGCCTGCGCCAGCAGTTCGTCGCCGCTGTGGAACGGGTGCGGCACCGGCGTGGTGTCGGCGACGATGCGGTCCTCGGCGGCCTCGTCCTGGTTGACCACGAAGCCGCCGCCGACCGAGTAGTAGTCGCGCGTGGCGACCATGTCGCCGTTGGCGTCGTAGGCGGTAAAGCGCATGCCGTTGGTGTGGTACGGCAGCTTCTGGCGCTTGTTCATCAGCAGGTCGCGCTTCTCGTCGAAGGCGACGGCATGCCTGCCGCCGAGCAGCACCTGCTTCCCGCCGCGGATGCGTTCGAGCGCGGCGGGGATGATGTCCGGGTCGATTTCGTTGGGCAGGTGGCCCTCCAGCCCCATCAGCACCGCCTTGTCGGTGCCGTGGCCGCGGCCGGTGAGCGCCAGCGAGCCGAAGACTTCGGCGCGGATCCGGGCCACGTCCTGCAGCCGGCCCGCTTCGTTAAGCCAGTGGTCGACGAAACGCGCCGCGGCGCGCATCGGCCCCACAGTATGCGAGGAACTCGGCCCGATGCCGATCTTGAACAGGTCGAAGGTGCTGACGGCCATCCGGCTATTCTATGCCGCCGCCACCGCAACGTCCCGCCCGCCGTCATGACCGCGCCCGATCGACCGAACCCCCGCCTGCAGCTGCTGCAGCGCGACGACTGCCCCCTGTGCGACCAGGCACTGGCCGTGCTCGCCGCGGCGCGCGTGCCGGAATTCGACAGCATCTGGATCGACGACGTGGAAGCGCTCGAAACCGCCTACGGAACGCGCGTCCCGGTGCTGCGTGATACGGTCACTGGTATTGAACTGGACTGGCCGTTCGACGCCGATCGCGTCCGCGCCTGGCTGCCACGCTAGGGATCGCCCCAGTCGCAGCGCCGGCCGTGCCTTGGCGATACTGGCCGGTGCCGCGGCGTTGCGCCGCCGAATGGAGCCGCGCCGATGCGCAGATTCCGCACCCTTTTCCTCCTTCTGGGCCTGATCCTCATGAACAGCAGCGACGCCACCGAGCAGATCCACACCCCCGAACCCGGCAGTGCCGAACGCCGCCAGCTCCTGGATGCCGCACGCGCGGCGATCAAGCGCAAGCTCGGGCGCGACGTGCAGTTCGTGGTCGAGCAGGTCCGGGTCGGCGATGGCTGGGGCTTCCTGTACGCGCACATGGAAGATGCAGACGGCAAGCCCATCGATTACGCCGGCACGCCGCTGGCCGACTCGGCGCGCGAGGGCTACGTCTCGCCCGACTACGTCACCCTGCTGCGGCGCGAGGGTGACGCATGGACGCCCGCCGCCGACGTCATCGGCCCCACCGACATGGTGTGGCTGTCCTGGCCGGAGAAATACGGCGCACCGCACGCGCTGTTCGAGGACTGAGTGGGCTGGCAGCCTTGTCCGCCGGTCGGTGAAGAACAAAAAAACGGCCGCACGTGGCGGCCGTCACTTGCCCGGGGAGGCCGGGCCGGCAGGAGGCGATCGGGCCGCCGCCTGCCGTCGGGGGAACGTCAGGCCGGCGTCAGGTACCAGGCGCCGCCGTAGGGGTTGCTGTAGCTGACCTGCTGCGAGCCGTCGGGGTTGATGTTGTTCGAACCGATCAGCTTGATGTCGCCGTTGTTGTTGCCGGCCACCAGTTCGATGTGCCCGCCGTAGTTGAGGATGCACACGTCGCCGGCCTTGGCCTGCGAGGCGGGCACGACCTTCCAGCCGTCGGCCTTGAGCCTGGAGGCGGCGCCTGACACGGTGTTGTCGTGCCAGTTGATCAGCCCGGCCTTCTGCAGCGCCGCGGTGACGAAGTTGGCGCAGTTGACGTTGTTGGGGACCCACGAGTCCATCGGCAGGTCGCCGCTGCGCTTGAGGTCGGAGGCATTACGGCCGAGGAACGACTGCGCAATCCCCAGCACGCCGCCGGCAAGGGCACCGGTGGTGGCCGACGAACCTCCGCTCGCGGACGTGCCGGTGGTGGATGTGCCGGTGGTGGACGTCCCCGACGCGCTGATGCCGGGCAGGTGGACCTTCTGGCCCGGGAAGATCAGGTCCGGATTCTTGAACTGCGTGTTGGCGGCGATCAGGGAAGCCGGCCGGATGCCGTTGCCGATCGCGATGTCCCACAGCGTGTCGCCGCGGACCACGTTGTGGATGCCCGCGGGATTGGCCCCGGTGGTGTCGACCTGGCCATTGCCGGACGGATTGCCGGACCGGTTGCCGGAAATGGCCGTGCCGCCCTCGTCGATGTTGCCGTCCACGCGCCCGCGCACCGCGCCCGCGGCTTCGCCGGCGGTGATGCGGCCGTCGGCGTTCTTGTCCAGGCCGCTGTTCCAGCGGTATTCGGTGCTGCCGCTGGACCACAGGGTCGAGTTCGGGTCCGACTTGGGCGAGCCGTACAGTACGGACGTGTAGACGCCCTCGAGCGTGGACAGGTTGCCGTTGTTGGCGCCCGCACGCTGCATGAAGTACTTCTCCACGTACTGCAGCTGGTCGACCGAACTCATCCGCGCCAGCGCGGAGGTGCTGGTTCCCAGCTCCGACGCGGTGTTGGGCATGAACTGGATCAGCCCTGTCGCGCCGCTGCCGGCGCTGTTCGCCTGGCCCGGCGAGAAGCTGCCGCCGGTCTCGAAGCTCATCACTGCCATCAGGTATTCGGGCTTGGTGCCCAGGCGCCCGGCCATCGCCTCGACCCCGGAAATGAAGGCCGGGGTGACGTTGGGATTGCCCTGCACGCCGTCGATGCGGTTGTAGTCGAACTTGCCGCCCGCCGAAGTGGAACCCGCGGCGACCGGTTCGTTGGGCGCGGCCGCCGGTGCACCGGCCTTGGCGCCCTGCGGCACCTCGATCGTGTCGCCGGGATAGATCAGGTTGTGGTTGCGGATCTGCGGATTGGCGGCGATCAGCGCCTGGCGGTTGACGCCGAGCTGCTTGGCGATGCTGGCCAGGGTGTCGCCGTGGCGGACGGTGTAATTGGCCAGTGCCTGTCGCACTGGGGCCAGGTTGTGACTGGTGGCGGCCGAAATCCTCATCCATCTGCTCCTTGCGCTCGCGGGACGTTGGAGGCCGAAGCTCCCCAAGGCCCGGCTGCGGTGATTGCACCACCGCGGCACAGGAGCGGCTATCCGGGGCGTGCCCTACCTAGGGTCGATCCGGGGTTGGACAGGCGGGCAGGGCGCGCGGTCTGCGCTGCCCGTCACGCGGCGGGCGTGACATTGCCACGACGGGCCGCGCACGGGTCCCGCAATCGCTCAGTCCGCAGGCTTGAACACCACACGCGTGCTGACCGCCACCTCGTCGGGGATGGTGCCGGTATCCGACCAGTCGCCGCCGCCGACACCGAACTCCAGTCGCTTGACCGTCGCCTTGCCCGCCAGCACCGGCGCCGCGCCGGGCGTCCAGGTGAAGGTCAGCGTCACCGGCTTGCTCACGCCGCGCAGTTCCAGCGTGCCGTCCGCGGCATAGCGGTCGCCGCCGAGGCTGCGGAACTTGGTCGCGCTGTAGCGCGCCTGCGCGAACTTCGCGACGTTGAAGAAATCCGCGCCGCGCAGCGTGGTGTCGCGGTCACCGTTGCCGGTGTCGGCGCCGGCCAGCGGGATGGTGACGTCGAGCTTCGCGCCGGACAGGTCGGCCGGGTCGAAGCTGAGCCGGGTCGAGAAGCCGGGGAAGGCGCCGGTGAAGACCTCGCCGTCGTACTTGGTGGCGAACGCCAGCGTCGAGCCGGCGGCCTGCACGTAGTCGGCGGCGATCGCAGGCATCGAGGCCATCAGGGCGACGAGGGTGGCCGCGACCGCGGCCGGGGTAATGAGCTTGTGGGACATGGGGGACTCCTGTGGATGTGTTCTTTTCCCTGTGGGAGCGGCCATGGCCGCGATGCCTTTCCGCAATGTCTTTCGCGGCCATGGCCGCTCCCACAGGCTCCCGGTCTAGCCGGGATTCCGCGCGCCGCGCTTGCCGGGCAGCATGCGCCGGAGCGTGTCGTCGTTCTGGAACATGTGGTGGTAGAACGCCGCCGCCGCGTGCACCACCACCAGTGCGACAAGCACCCAGAACAGCAGTTCGTGCGCATCGTGGGACAGCCCGCGCAGGCCTTCGTTCGGCGGCGACAGCTTCGGCATCTCGACCAGCCCGTACCAGCGGAACGGGCGCAGGCCGCTGGCCGAGTCGTACAGCCAGCCCGACAGCGGCATCGCCAGCAGCAGCGCGTAGAGCAGGAAGTGCGTCACCGACGCGATGCGCGACTGCCACGTCGGCGTGCCCGGCACCGGTTTCGGCGCGCCGGCGTACAGGCGCCAGGCGATGCGCACGAGCACCAGCGCCAGCACGGTGATGCCGGTGGACTTGTGCATCGTGTAGACCCAGAAGTACTTCGGCGTCTTCGGCAGCTCGCCCATGGTCAGGCCGACCACGGCCAGCACCAGCACCAGCACCACGATCAGCCAGTGCAGCAGCTTGCTGACAGGGCCCCACTGGTCTGCGGTGTTCTTCCAGGTCATGGTGTCGGTTCCTGTAGCGGTGGTTGGGCGGGGTCTTCGTCCGCGGAGGTTTCCTCGGGAATCGCGGCGTCAGGGGGTACTGCGGCGGGGACCGTTGCGTCGGCACTCGCCGTTTCCGGCGTTTCGTCCCGGGTTTCGTCCTGTGTTGCGTCCAGGCCGGCATCGCCGTGCACGCGCCGCGCCTCGGCCTCGATGCGCAGTGCGACCGCATCGCCGATCACCGTCGGCCAGGCGTCGATGCCGAAGGCCTTGCGGCTGATCGTCGTGGTCGCCGAGAACCCCGCGGTGCGGCGGAACGGCGGCAGCGGATAGCGCTTGAGCTGGTTGAACGCCACCTCCAGCACCACCTCCCGCGCCACGCCGTGCAGGGTGAGCGTGCCAACCACGTGCGCATGCGTGGCGTCGACCGGCTCCACGCGCGTGGAAGTGAAGGTCGCCAGCGGATGCGCCTCGCCATCGAGCAGGTTGCGCCCGAGCGCGGCGCGGTTCCACTTCGCGTCGCCCAGGTCGAGCCGCGACAGCGGCACGCTGACCTCCACCCGCGCGCTGGTCCAGTCTTCCGGATCGAATACCAGCGTGCCGGTACTGCCCGACACCGTGCCGATCGCCTGCGAATACCCCGCGTGCGAAATCTCGAACATCACCCGCGTGTGCACGGGGTCGAGTGCGTAGCGCGCCGCCTGCGCATGGACCGCCATCGGCAGCGCCAGCCCCGCCAGCAGTACGGCCGCGGCCCACGGGCGCCGGACGCTCCGCGCAGCCGCGAAATCAGGGGACGTGGCCAGGTGCGTGGCGGGGACGGATCGGACCATGGGCCGATTCTAGGTGCTTATCCATCGCGCCGGCCGCCGTGCCTCGGCAATCCCGCCCTTGCGTGCGCAACGCTGCGTTGCGAGGATTCCCGGGCGCCGGGGAGGGCGCGCCGGGGGAGGGAACCATGCTGCGCACATTGATCGTGCCCCTGCTCGTGCTGCTGGCCGCGCTGTCCGGCGGTCGGGATGCGCACGCCGCCGTCCCGGAAACCCCGCGCTTCCGCATCATCGGCGCCGCGCAGGGGTTGCCGTCCACCGACTTCTTCGGCATTGCCCGCGACCGCGACGGCTACATCTGGATCGCCACCGGCGACGGCCTGGCGCGCTACGACGGCCTGGAGATGCGTGTCTGGCGCCACGAACCGGGCAACCCGCAGTCGCTGCCCGGCAACAACGTCCAGTTCGTCCACATCGACGAGCGCGACCGGGTCTGGGTCGCCACCGAAGGGGGCGGCGTGAGCGTGCTCGGCGCCGACCGCCTCGGCTTCCGCCACATCCGCAAGGCCGACCACCCGCAGATGGGCAGCGACGACGTGTTCACCATCGCCAGCCGCGGCGACGACATCTGGTTCGGCAACTACGAAGGCGGCCTGCACCACCTCGCGCCCGACGGCAGCATCACCCGCTACGCGCACGACGACGCCGATCCCGACAGCCTGCCGTCCGACACCGTCATGTCGCTGGCCTTCAGCCCCGACGGCACGCTGTGGATCGCCACCTGGGCCGGGATGGCTAAGTTCGCCGGCGGCCGCGTGCAGCGCGTGGCCATGCCGATGGAAGACACCCCGCGCGTGTATTCGGCCACGCTGGTCGGCGACGACCTGTGGGTGGGCACGGTGCAGGGCGTGTTCGTGCTCGCCGCGGACGGGAACTGGTCGCAGCCGGAGTGGGCGCCGATGTTCGAGCATCCCAACGTGCTCACCCAGATCGCCCGCGACGACGACGGCGCGTACTGGCTGGGCAGCCAGAAGGGCCTGTGGCGCGTGCCGCCTGGCGGCATCCCCGTGCCGGTTCCGCTGGGCGGTCCGGGCATCGTCAAGACCGTGTCCACCCTGCTGCGCACCGAAGACGGCGCGCTGTGGGTGCCGGTGGCCGGCGCGGGCCTGGGCTACCTGCGTTCGGACTGGCGCTCGGTCGCGCAGTTCTCGCGCGCCGGCGGCGTGCTGCAGGGCGACTTCTACCGCGCGATCGCGCCGGCGTTCGGCGGCGGCGTCTGGCTCGGCGGCTACAACGGCGTGATCGAGCACATCGACGCCGAAGGCGAGATCACTGCGTTCGGCGACGAGGTGCGCGAGCGCCTGCGCGACGTGCGCATGTTCTCCCTCGTCCAGGACCAGCACGAACACCTGTGGATCGGCGGCAACGGGCGCCTGCTGCGGCTGTCGTCGGGCGGCGCCATCGACGAATGGCGCGGCAACAGCAAGGCCGACGCCGTGCTACCCGGCTACATCGACCTGCTGCGCGTGGCCGGCGACGGCAGCGTCTGGCTGTCCAGCCAGGGCGGCGGCCTCCAGCGCCGCGACCCGCAGACCGGCGCCGTGCTGCAGGCCTGGCCCGCCGGCAGCGACGACGGCGTGGGCAATGGCGAGCTCGAGGAGCTGGTGTTCGCCCCCGGCAGCGGCGAGCCGTGGATCGCGGGCGCCAGCGGGCTGTCGCGGCTGGACGCGGGCAGCGGCCATTTCGTGCCGGTGCCGGCGACAGCAGGCGAGCGCGTGTTCGCCTTCGCCTTCGACGGCCCCGACGCCCTGTGGCTGCAGCGCCTGTCGGGCCTGGAACGCTACGAGCGCGACGGCGAGGGATGGAAGCGCACCGCCAGCGCCGGCGCGGACGACGGCCTGCCTTCGGTCGGCGCCGCCGGCCTGCGCGTGGACAGCCGGCACCGGGTCTGGATGTCGACCACCCGCGGCCTGTTCCGCTGGACGCCATCGCCGCGCCTGCTGCGCAGCTACGGCGTGCAACAGGGCATCGGCAGCCAGGAATTCCTCGACCGCAGCATCACCCTCACCGAGGAAGGCATGCTCGCGGCCACCACCGCCGACGGCGGCGTGGTGCTGGTCGACACCCTCGCCGACGAACCCGCGCCCGTCGTGCCGGCGTTGCGGCTGGACTCGCTCGCGGTGCGCCGCGACGGGCGCTGGCAGGACATGCCGCTCGCGCCGGCGATGTCGCTGTCGCCCAGCGAACACGAGTTCACCGTGCGCGCGCGCCTGCTGTCCTACGACGATCCGGCCAACAACCGCTACTGGTCGCGACTGGAGGGCTTCGACGCCGACTGGGTGCAGCAGGGTTCGGTGGGCGAGCGCAGCTTCACCGGCCTGCCTGCCGGCAAGTACACCCTGCGCCTGCGCGCCGCCGACGCCGCCGGCAACGCCGCGCGCGAACAGGTGCTGCGCCTGACCGTGCGCCCGCAGTGGTGGAACACCCCCTGGGCGCGCGTGGCCTTTGTCCTGCTCGCCCTGCTGCTGCTGTGGAAGATGGCCGCCGATTACCGCCAGCGCCTGCGCCGCCGCCACGACTGGCAGATGGCCGAACACCAGCGCGAAGTCGCCGAGCAGGCATCGCAGGCCAAGAGCCGCTTCCTGGCCACCCTCGGCCACGAGGTGCGCACGCCCATGACCGGCGTGCTGGGCATGAGCGAACTGCTGCTGGGCACCGACCTGGACGCGCGCCAGCGCGGCTACACCGAATCGATCCGCAACGCCGGCGACCACCTGATGCGGCTGGTCAACGACGCGCTTGACCTGGCCCGCATCGAGGCCGGCAAGCTCGAACTCGATACCAGCGTCTTCGACCTGCACCGGCTGGTGTACGACGTGGTCGTGCTGATGGAACCGGTCGCCCGCAAGCGCGGCCTGGCGTTCCACCAGTCGCTGGATCCCGGCGTCCCGCGCTGGGTGCGCGGCGATGCCGTGCGCCTGCGCCAGATCATGCTCAACCTGCTCGGCAACGCCATCAAGTTCACCGAGCGCGGCCACGTCGCCCTCGGCATCGAACCGCACGGCGACGGCCTGCGCATCAGCGTCGCCGACACCGGCCCCGGCCTCAACGACGAACAGAAGCTGCGCCTGTTCCGCCGCTTCGAACAGGCCGAAGGCGCCCGCACCGCCGCCCGCTACGGCGGCAGTGGCCTGGGCCTGGCGATCTGCCGCGAACTCGCCGACGCGATGGGCGGCCGCATCGACGTCGACAGCGCGCCGGGGCAGGGCACCCGCTTCAACGTCGACCTGCCGCTGCCCGCGGCCGAAGCCATCGCCGCCGCCCGTACCGAAGCCCGCCCCGTCGCCAGTGGCCCCCTGCAGCTGCTGCTGGTGGAAGACGACCCCACCGTGGCCGACGTCATCACCGGCCTGCTGCGCGCCCAGGGCCACACCGTCGTCCACGCCGCCCACGGCCTGGCCGCCCTTGCCGAAGCCGCCGGCACCCGCTTCGACCTGGGCCTGCTCGACCTCGACCTGCCCGGCATCGACGGTTTCGCCCTGGCCCGCCAGCTGCGCGCCACCGGCTTCGACCGCCCCCTCCTCGCCGTCACCGCCCGCGCCGACCCCGAAGCCGAACCCCAGGCCACCGCCGCCGGCTTCGACGCCTTCCTGCGCAAACCCGTCACCGGCGAGATCCTCGCCGAAGCCATCCACAACCTCGTCTCCCCCGACGCAAAGCCGCAGTAGCCGCCGCCCAGCGTTGAAGCCCTCCCCTTCAAGGGGAGGCATGGCCTTGAAACCCTCCCCTTCAAGGGGAGGGCTGGGTGGGGATGGTTTTCCACCAACGCCCCCACACCGCTCACAGCCCCCAACCCCTAGGAAAACTTCTCACCAACCCAAAAACCCCTGCCCCCACCGCTACCATTCCCCTCCCTGCCATCCGTTGCCGCTTCCCCACGCTTTCCGCGTTGAAGAACGGCTGCACGGACAGAATGCAGGGGCCAGGGGGGAGCGTGACCATACTGACCGACCGTTTCAGCCGCGCCGTCGACTACACCCGCATCGCGCACGCCGGGCAGCTGCGCAAGGGCACCCGCGTGCCGTACCTGAGCCACCTGCTCGGCGTCGCCGCGCTGGTGATCGAGCACGACGGCAGCGAGGAACAGGCCATCGCCGGCCTCCTGCACGACACCATCGAGGACTGCGGCCAGGCCCACGAAGGCATGATCCGCGCCCTGTTCGGCGAAGCCGTCGTCAACATCGTCCTGGCCTGCACCGACGCCACCGCCGAAGCCAAGGCCGCGCAGGACAACCCCGCCGCGGCGCGCCGCAACTGGCACCAGCGCAAGCGCAAACACCTGGCCGAACTCATCGACGCCACCGACGAAGTCCTGCTCGTCGCCGCCTGCGACAAACTGCAGAACGCCCGCGCCATCGCCCAGGACCTGGAAACCCCCGGCACCGGCCAGGCCGTGTTCGACCGTTTCAACGGCGGCCGTGACGGCACCCTGGGCTACTACCACTCCCTCGCGCACCTGTTCGCCACCCGCAACGTCCCCGTCGCCGGCGCCTTCGACAACGCCGTCGGCCGCATGCACCAGCTCGCCGGCAACGCCCCGCGCGTACCGCTGGCACGGCAGCAGGACGAGGGCGACGACGGGCTGTCGCGGCCGCAGGCGGTGGGGAATTGCTGATACCCGCATCAGGGGGAAACATGGACAAGCAGGACACCAAAGCTGGCGCGCCCGCGCCATCCACCGGAGCCACCACCACCGGCGACGGCTGGGCTACCCGCCAGTTCCGCGGCTTCTATGCCTGGCGCGACTCGATGAAGGCGCATCCGCTCAAGGGCACCTTCCTGGCCGCCGTCATCTTCGTCCTCGGCATCCTTGGCCACGAAGCGATCGATCGGGTCATGGACAAGTTCCGCGACCCGGATGACTTCCTCGTGCAGATGAAGGACGAGCAGAAGCAGAACTTCGACGCCCTCAAGGCCAGCCTGTCCGAACTCAAGGGCTCGCTCGACGCCGACGGCAACGCCGCACTGAAGAACGTCGCCTCCGCCGCTGAAGCCCTCAAGAACACCAACGCCCGCCTGATCGAGGAATTCGCCCTCGCCAAGCGCGAGAACGACACCCTGCGCCAGGCCGTGCGCAACGCCACGGGTATGGAAGGCGGCTCGGATTTCATCGTTGGCGAGAACGGGTCCTGGCAGATCGATCCCGAAACCTCGCTGGGCCTGGCGGGCGTGAGCGCCAACTACGTCGGCATCAATCTCACCTCCCGCGACAGCGACACCTCGGTGCGCAAGAACCTCAAGCCCGGAGAAGCGATCGCCTACACCAGTGCCAGCGGCCAGGCCTGCAAGATCGCGCTGCACACGATCAACAACGCAAGGCCCGGAAGCGCGTCGTTCTCACGAATGTGCCGCACCGGCGCGTAGCACCACCCCGCCGCCCACTCGTAGGAGCGGAAGCCGCGACCCCGCTCCAGCCGAAGCCCTTGTGGGAGCGGCTTCAGCCGCGAGCTTTTCGACATGAGGAACAACCGCACGCACCCGGGAGGCGCGCATGCCAGCAACCAGACCCATCGCAGCCATCACGTCCTGCCTGCTCGCCACCGCCTGCGTCGTGGAAGCCCCGCCGCACGACCCCCGCGCCAGCGCCATCGAGGCCCCCGCGCCGCAGCGCGCCGGCCAGCCAATGGACCCGCTCAAGACCGCCGGCCACATCGCCGCCGCGCGCGTTGCCGCCATCACCGGCGACCAGGACGCCGTGCGCCAGAACATGGAGGCCATGACCGAAGACATGCGCCGCGCCATGAAACTGCCCGACGCCGGCCGCCCCATCGACCCCGAATCCGCCCGCGCCGCCATCCGCACCATGCAAGGCGTCCGCTCCGTCGCCTGGCTCGACCGCAGCAACCTGCTGGTGCGCGTCACCGGTGCCGAATTCCGCGACTACAGGTTCATCGATGCCGTCTGCCAGCGACTGGAACCGCTCGGCGACACGCTGGCCGTGACCGTGCACCTGCGCAACGCCAACCCCCGCACCCGCGACGAAGCCGACAGCCTCGGCCGCAACTGCCAGCTCGCCCCCGGCGACGTCGCCCTGCTGCAGCGCGAACGCAAGGTCGACTCCCTCGATCCCGCCCTGCGCGCCCGTTTCCGCGCGGACACCGAGCGCGGCCGGGCGCAAGCCGCACGCCCGCAGGCGGCGGGGGATCGGGCTGCGTTGGAGGCGATACCGGAAATGTGAGAATGCGACGCCTCTGCGGGATCGATCATCGGAATCACCAGGAGTGGATCAATGACCAAGATGTGGATGGTGCGGGGCGACGGCGGGCGCCTCTACGAGGAATTCCGCGAGAAGGGCGTTGCTGCCATTGGTTGGGCCGACCTCGGCGAGCATGCGCAGAAGGGCATGTCGCGTGACCAGCTCAAGCAGATGTACCGAGGCTGGCATCCACAGGCCAAGCCCGGGGCCGTAGCGTCCGCCGCTTCGCAGGTCTGGCGCTTCATCAACGAGATCAAAGCCGGTGATTGGATAGCCACCTACTCGCCAGCGAACCGCACCTACCTGTTGGGCGAGATCCTCGGTGAATCCCGGTATCACCCCGAATGGACGGATCTCGACATGGCCATGGCGCGTGCCGTCGAATGGCGGCACGAGGTCGACCGCGATGCGCTGGGTGCGCAAGCCAAGAACAGCCTCGGCTCCACGCTCACCATCTTCCAGATTCCGCCGCACGTTGCGACCGAGCTGCAGGCTGCCGCAACCGGGCAAGCCGTGGTATCGACGCCCTCGGAGCAGATGGAAGAGGACACGCCCGACCCGCTCGACGAAATCGAACTGCTGGCTGTGGAGCGCATCAAGGACATGGTCAGCGCGCTCGACTGGAGCGAGTTGCAGGACCTGGTGGCCGGCATCCTACGGGCGATGGGGTACAAGACCCAGGTCTCGCCGGCCGGCGCGGATCGCGGCAAGGACATCATCGCCTCTCCAGATGGCTTCGGTTTCGAGAATCCCCGTATCGTGGTCGAGGTCAAGCACCGCAGCGGCCAGATGCGCAGCCAGGATCTGCGCAGCTTCCTCGGCGGCCGCCACAAGGACGACCGCGGCCTGTACGTCAGCACCGGTGGCTTCAGCAAGGACGCTCACTACGAAGCCGAGCGCGCGCAGGTTCCATTGACGCTCTGGACCCTAGACAATCTGGTCCGCGCCCTGGTCGAGCACTACGATGCGACCGATGCCGAGACCAAGCGCATCGTGCCGCTCAAGCGCATGTACTGGCCGGCGTGATGCAGTTGTTGCGGCAAGGTGCGATTGCCGGCGCAAATGCCGACCGTCCGGACGGGGACGCGCAGATGGACCCTGGTTGAAGGAATGAATGCGTGACCAACAAGAAGGAAGCCGAACGCGCCCAGCTGCACAAGACCATCTGGCGCATTGCCAATGACCTGCGCGGCAGCGTCGACGGCTGGGATTTCAAGAGCTACGTGCTCGGCATGCTGTTCTACCGCTTCATCTCCGAGAACCTCGCCAACTACCTGAACGTGTCGGAGCGCAAGGCCGGGAGCCCGGATTTCGACTACGCCAGCCTGACTGACAGCGAGGCGGAGTTCGGCCGCGCGGAAACGGTCAAGGAGAAAGGCTTCTACATCCTGCCCTCCGACCTGTTCGTCAATGTCCGGCAGAAGGCGCGCAACGACGCCAATCTCAACGAAACCCTGGCTCGCGTGTTCAAGGACATCGAGGGCTCGGCTACCGGGGCCGACAGCGAAGACGATCTGAAGGGCTTGTTCGACGACCTGGACGTCAACTCCAGCAAGCTCGGCAACACCGTGGCCCGTCGCAACGAACGACTCGTCAAGTTGCTCGACGCCGTCGGCGACCTGCAGCTGGGCGACTACACCGACAACAGCATCGATGCCTTCGGCGACGCGTACGAGTTCCTGATGACGATGTACGCCTCCAGCGCGGGCAAGTCCGGTGGCGAGTTCTTCACTCCGCAGGAAGTCTCCGAGCTGCTGGCCCGTATCACCGTGGTCGGGAAAAAGGAGGTCAACAAGGTCTACGACCCGGCATGCGGTTCCGGGTCGCTGCTGCTGCAGTTCGCCAAGGTGTTGGGGCCGGACAAGGTGCGGCAGGGCTTCTTTGGCCAGGAGATCAATCTCACCACTTACAACCTGTGCCGGATCAACATGTTCCTGCACGACATCAACTACGAGAAGTTCGACATCGCCCACGGCGACGTGCTGACCGATCCCGTGCACTGGGACGACGAGCCCTTCGAGGCGATCGTGTCCAATCCCCCGTACTCCATCCAGTGGGCGGGCAAGGACAACCCGCTGCTGATCAACGATCCACGCTTCGCCCCTGCAGGGGTGCTGGCGCCCAAGAGCAAGGCCGATCTGGCCTTCACCATGCACATGCTCAGCTGGCTGGCGGTTGACGGCACCGCCGCCATCGTCGAGTTCCCCGGCGTGCTCTACCGCGGCGGCACGGAACGCAAGATCCGCCAGTACCTGGTCGACAACAACTACGTCGACGCCGTGATCCAGCTGCCGCCCGACCTGTTCTTCGGCACCACCATTGCTACATGCATCATCGTGCTGAAGAAATCCAAGCGCGACAACGCCATCTTGTTCATCGACGCCTCGGCCGAGTTCGTGCGCGTTGGCAACAAGAACAAGCTGCTGGATACGCACCGGAAGAAGGTCCTCGATGCATTCAGCGCGCGCGGGGATATCGAGCACTTCGCCCGTCTGGTGCCTGCCGGGGAAATCGCGGACAACGACTACAACATCGCAGTCTCCAGTTACGTCGAGCAGAAGGACGAGCGCGAAGCCATCGACATCACGGCACTCAATGCCGAGATCGCCGGGATCGTGGCGCGACAGTCGCAGCTGCGCAGACAGATCGATGCCATCGTGGCCGATCTGGAGGGGGAAGCGTAATGAACGCCAACCCAAGCCATAGGCACTTCTTGCAAGTTCACAAGGAAGGTGGAAAACATGGCGAAGATTGACGTGAAGGGCACGGCTGTCACCGTGATCTCGGCCCGTGACGAGGACTACATTTCGCTGACGGATATTGCGCGTTACAAGGATAACGAGCGAACTGACTACATCATCCAGAACTGGTTGCGGAACCGGAACACCATAGAATTTCTCGGCATATGGGAGCAGCTCAACAACCCCGACTTCAATCCCATCGAATTCGATGGGATTAGAAGCCAGGCCGGCCTCAACAGCTTCGTCTTGACGACCAAACGCTGGACAGAAGCCACCGGCGCCATCGGCATCAACTCCAGGGCGGGCCGGTACGGCGGCACCTTCGCCCACAAGGACATCGCCTTCGAGTTCGCTTCGTGGGTCTCCGTCGAGTTCAAGCTGTACCTCATCAAGGAGTTCCAGCGCCTCAAGGAGGTCGAGCGCGAGCAACTGGGCTGGGACATCCGCCGCAACCTGACGAAGATCAACTACCGCATCCACACCGATGCGATCAAGGCCAACCTGATTCCGCCGCAGCTCACGCCGCAGCAAACCACGTTCGTCTACGCCAGCGAAGCCGATCTGCTGAACATGGCCTTGTTCGGCAAGACGGCGAAGCAGTGGCGCGACGAGAACCCTGGAAGCAAGGGCAACATCAGGGACGACGCCAACGCCGCCCAGCTGGTGTGCCTGGCGAATCTGGAAGCGCTGAACGCGCATTTCATCCACCAGGGATTGGCACAGGCGGAGCGGTTGCAACGGCTGAACGAGACGGCTATCGGGCAAATGAAACTGTTGCTGGAAGATGCGGGCGTGCGCCACCTGGGAGGGAAGAAGCAATGAGCGCCATCCATCCCGAAGATTTCACGCGCTTTTTCGAGGAGACCTGCGGCGTCCGGTTCGTTGACGCCGCCACCGGGAAGCCCGCACTGGAAGTCATTCAGCAGGAGGGGCTCAGCAAGTCGGAAGGCAAATCGGACTACGACCTGTGGCTTGAAGAGCAGGATGAGGCGACAAGGCTCGAGCACAAGATGGGGGCGCTCTGATGAGCAGGGTTGATGACCTGATCGAAAAATTCTGCCCCGATGGAGTGGAGTTCAAGCTTCTTGGTGACTTCGCCACGCTGGTCCGTGGAAATGGTCTTCCCAAATCCGTTTTCACCGAATCTGGTGTTGGCTGCATCCATTACGGCCAGATCTACACTCGTTATGGAGTGTGGACGACCGAGACCATATCGCACGTCGCACCAGAAACCGCGGCGCCGCTGGCTAAAGTTGATACGGGCGATCTGATTATTACCAACACTAGCGAGAACATTGAAGACGTATGCAAGTCAGTCGCTTGGCTTGGCGATATGCAAATTGTTACGGGCGGACATGCCACCGTGATTAAGCACGATCAAGATCCAAAATACCTGTCCTATTATTTTCGAACCCTGGATTCTTCGACCAGAAAAAGAAACTTGCCACCGGCACCAAGGTCATTGACGTCTCTGCGAAGAGCTTGGCGAAGGTTCGTGTTCCCTTGCCGCCGCTCGAAGTACAGCGCGAAATTGTGAAAGTGCTTGACACATTCACGGAGCTGGAGGCGGAGCTGGAGGCGGAGCTGGAGGCGCGTCGCCGGCAGTACAAGTACTACCGCGACGCTTTGCTCAGCTTCGCTGAGCAAAGCAAGCAAGCAAGCAAGCAAGCAAGGCATAAGGTGGATGACCTTGGGTGAAGCTGTGATCAATCTTGACTCGAAGCGGCGTCCCGTAACTCGGTCTGATCGCGAGACTGGTGAGTATCCCTACTACGGCGCCAACGGTGTGCAGGATTATGTTGACGAGTATATTTTCGACGGAACGTTCTTGTTGATTGGCGAAGATGGGAGCGTCGTCCAGGATGACGGCGCGCCAGTACTCAACTGGGCGACCGGCAGGATCTGGGTCAATAATCACGCCCACGTTCTGACTCAGAGAACTGACGACGTTTGCCTCCGCTTCCTGTTTCACTATCTTCAGACCGTGGATATCAGTGCTTACGTAACTGGCGGAACGCAGAAGAAGCTCAATCAAGGCAACATGAATCGCATAGAGATCCCGGTTCCTTCGCTCGAAACCCAAAATCAGATCATTGTTCATCTCGACAAGTTCGACGCACTGGTGAACGACCTGTCCTCCGGCCTGCCCGCCGAGATCAAGGCTCGCCGCCAGCAGTACGAACACTACCGGGACCGCCTGCTCGACTTCCGGGAAGCCGCATGAGCGAAACCCCGCTGCGCTACGAACCGATCGCGCTGTCCGACGAAAGTACGGTCGTCGCCGAGTTCGTTGCCGAGCGGGTACGCGAGGCCGCCTACCAGAGCGAGTCGGCGCTGGAGAAGGCACTGATCAGGCAGCTGGAGAGTCAGGCCTACGACTACCTGCCGATCACCAGCGAAGCCGACCTGGTCGCCAACCTGCGCCGCCAGCTGGAGGCCCTGAACGACGTCAGCTTCTCCGACACCGAGTGGCAGCGGTTTTTCGAGACCTGCATCTCCGGGGCCAACGACGGCATCGTCGACAAGACCGCACGCCTGCAGGAAGACCATGTGCAGCTGCTGCGCCGCGACGACGGCAGCGTCAAGAACATCGCCCTGGTCGACAAACGCCATATCCACAACAACCGGCTGCAGGTGATCAACCAGTACGAGTCGGCAGGCGCGCGTGCGACCCGTTTCGACGTGACGGTGCTGGTCAACGGCCTGCCGATGGTGCACATCGAGATCAAGCGTCGCGGCGTGGACATCCGCGAGGCCTTCAACCAGATCAACCGCTACCAGCGCGACAGCTTCTGGGCCGGCAGCGGGTTGTTCGAGTACGTGCAGCTGTTCGTGGTCAGCAACGGAACGCTGACCAAGTACTACAGCAACACCGTGCGCGAAGGGCATCTGGCCGAGCAGGGCGGCCGTCGCGGGCGCCGCAAGACCTCCAACAGCTACGCCTTCACCAGCTGGTGGGCGGACGCGAAGAACAAGCCGATCACCGATCTGATCGACTTCAGCAAGACGTTCTTCGCCAGGCACACCCTGCTGAACGTGCTGACCCGCTACTGCGTGTTCGACGTCGATCGCAAGCTGTTGGTGATGCGGCCCTACCAGATCGTTGCCGCCGAACGCATCCTGGAGCGCATCCACACGTCCAGCAACCAGAAGCGACTGGGTCGGGTAGAGGCGGGCGGCTACATCTGGCACGCCACCGGCAGCGGCAAGACGCTGACCAGCTTCAAGGCGGCGCAGCTGGCGCGCGGCCTGCCGGAGGTGGACAAGGTGCTGTTCGTGGTCGACCGCAAGGACCTGGACTACCAGACCATGCGTGAGTACGAGCGTTTCGAGAAGGGCGCCGCCAACTCCAATACCTCGACGGCGGTGCTGCAGCGGCAGCTGGAGGATCCCAACGCCCGCATCATCATCACCACCATCCAGAAGCTGTCGCGCTTCGTGGCCGGCAACCGCAAGCATCCCATCTACGGCGCGCACGTGGTGGTGATCTTCGACGAGTGCCACCGCAGCCAGTTCGGCGACATGCATGCCGAGATTACCCGCCATTTCAAGCGCTACCACCTGTTCGGATTCACCGGCACGCCGATCTTCGCCGCCAATGCCGGTACCGGCGGCAACGTCCTGCGCCGTACTACTGAGCAGGCGTTCGGCGACAAGCTGCACACCTACACCATCGTCGATGCCATCAACGACAAGAACGTGCTGCCATTCCGCATCGACTACATCAACACCATCAGGGCCGCGACCCACATCCGCGACCAGCAGGTGCCGGCGATCGATACCGAGCGCGCGCTGCTGGCGCCCGAGCGCATCACCCAGATCGTCGGCTACATCCGCGAGCACTTCGACCAGAAGACTAGGCGCAATGCCCGTTATCGCCTTGGCGACAAGCGTCTGGCTGGATTCAACTCACTGTTTGCCACGGCGTCGATTGAAGCGGCCAAGCGCTACTACCGCGAGTTTGCCGAGCAGCAAGCGACGCTGCCGCCCGACAAGCGGCTCAAGATCGGCCTGATCTACAGTTTCTCCGCCAACGAGGAAGAGCCCGATGGCCTGCTGGACGAGGAAGGCTTCGAGGCGGACGGGCTGGACCAGGGGTCGCGCGATTTTCTGGAGGCCGCCATCGGTGACTACAACGCGCTGTTCGCGACCAGCTTCGACACGTCCGCCGACAAGTTCCAGAACTACTACAAGGACGTGTCGCAGCGCCTGAAGAGCCGTGATCTGGATATGGTGATCGTGGTCAACATGTTCCTGACCGGGTTTGACGCCACAACGCTCAATACCTTGTGGGTGGACAAGAATTTGCGCGCGCATGGCCTGATCCAGGCGTACTCGCGTACCAACCGCATCCTCAACTCGGTCAAGACCTACGGCAATATCGTTTCCTTCCGTGACCTGGAGCAGCAGACCAACGACGCCCTCGCGCTGTTTGGCAACAAGGACGCCAAGGGCATCGTGCTGCTCAAGCCGTATGCCGAGTATCACGCCGAGTACCGCAAGCGCGTCGAAGAGCTGGTCAACGGCTTCCCGCTCGATCAGGCCATCGTCGGGGAAGCTGCACAGAAGGCATTCATCAAGCTGTTCGGCGCGATCCTGCGGCTCCGGAACATCCTGACAGCCTTCGATGATTTCGCCGGCAACGAGATCCTGAGCCAGCGAGACTTCCAGGACTACCAGAGCCTCTACCTGAACCTGTACGCCGAATTCCGCACGGCCGCGGAGGCCGAGAAGGAATCGATCAACGACGATGTCGTGTTCGAGATCGAGCTGATCAAGCAGGTCGAGATCAACGTCGATTACATCCTCATGCTGGTGGAGCGTTACCTGAAAACGAAGGGCGTCGGCAAGGACAAGGAAATCCGTGCCGAGATCGACCGGGCGGTCAATGCCAGCCCGTCGCTGCGCAACAAGAAGGACCTCATCGAGCGGTTCGTCGATACCGTTTCCACCAAGAGCAGGGTCGACGCGCAGTGGCAGGCTTTCATCAGGGCCAGGAAGGCCGAGGAGCTGGAACAGCTCATCGCGGAGGAAAACCTCAACGCCGAGGAAGCCCGCGCATTTGTCGACAACGCCTTCCGCGATGGCGCGATCCCGACCACTGGAACCGCCATTACCCGGGTGTTGCCGCCAACCTCGCGCTTCTCCAAGGGCAACAATCATGCTGCCAGGAAGCGGACGGTGCTCGACAGGCTTACCCGGTTCTTCGATCGCTATTTCGGACTGTCCTGACTGACGGATCCGGGCCTGTCGCACGCCGCCGCGGAAACCCAACCCACCATCCGCTGCAACCCAGGCGACGGCCGCAATTCACCAGACGTCGTCTGCCCGGCACCACGAACGAATGCCGGCGAAACAACCCGTCACGCGAACGGGCTGACGCCGCCTTCCAACTGACCCACCCCGCGCGCGATAGCGGAAGTGTCGCCTGGGGTGATCCGGGCAGCGGTCGGTGGTTTTCGGCTTGCTCGCAGGGGTTCGGGGCCTGCACGCAAGGCCTCTGAGCTTGCGCGTCAAGGTCCAGAGCCTGCGGCGGCCGGTGGTTGGCGGGCGGCGGCTTTCCGGTTCCCTGCAGCCGGGGGGAGCGCAAAGGCGGGGGTTCTTGCGGCGAAATGCAAGTATTGGCAAGCTTTACACATATCTTTTGTTGGCATAGCGTCCGGAGGCTCAGGATGGTCGCGTCGCAATCCGCGACGTTTCCGGGAGTCCTCCGATGTCCACGTCACTCCACCTGCTTGGCCTTGCCGTTGCGCTGGCGCTGGCCGGCTGCAGCCAGGCCACGCCGCCGGCCGACAGCGCCGAGGCGGCCGCGCCTGCCCATGCCATGACCGGGGCCCCCGCCGACAGCGCGACGGCCGCCGATGCCGACGCGGCGGCCGCGGCCCCCGCGCCGCAGCTGCAGGCGGCGATGCGCGACCTGTGGCACGGCCATATCGTCCACGCCCGCGACTACGCGCTGGCCGTGCACGCCGGCAACGATGCCGACGCCAAGGCCGCGGCCGATGCGGTGGTCGACAACGCCAGGCAGATCAGCGATGCGGTGGGCGGGTTCTATGGCCAGGCCGGCGGCGACCAGATGATGACCCTGCTCGGCGGCCACTGGGGCGCGGTCAAGGCGATGACCGATGCCAGCGCGGCCCATGACGAAGCCGCCGCGGCCAAGGCCATCGACGACCTCAACGCCAATGCCGGCGCGATCGCCAAATTCCTGGCCGGCGCCAATCCCAACCTGCCCGAAGACACGGTGCAGGGGCTGCTGCTGGCGCACGGCGCGCACCACGTGCAGCAGGTCAAGCTGATCCTGGCCGACGATACCGCCGGCGAGGCGGCCGAATGGGAGGCGATGCAGTCGCACATGGACGCGATTGCCGACGCGCTGGCGGCGGCCATCGCCAAGCAGTTCCCGGACAAGGCCAGCTGAGGCCGGGATGGCGCAGGGGCTCGCACAGTTCGGCGACACCCGGCAGCGGCTGCTGCGGCAGCTGCTGATGGCCCGTGACGGGGCCGGCGTGGAAGATCTGTGCAAGAGCCTGCGCATCACCCACAACGCGGTGCGCCAGCACCTGACCACGCTGATCGTGCGCGGGCTGGTGCAGCGCGTGCAGCCGCGCGCGACCGGCGGGCGGCCACAGACGCGCTATGCGCTGACCGCCGCCGGGCGCGAGCTGTTTCCGCGCAACTACGGGGCGATCGCGGCCGCGCTCATCTCGCAGCTGCTCGAACGCATGGGCGAGGCGGAAACGGGCGCGATGCTGCAGGAACTCGGGGCCACGGTGGCCGCCACCCAGGCGCCGCTGCAGGCCGACGGCGGCGAAGCGCTGGCGCGAGCGCTCGCGCAGCGGCTCGATGCGCTCGGCTATGAAGCGGTGCCGGCCCGGCACGGCGACGACTGGCAGGTGGAGGCGTTCAACTGCGTCTTCCACGGCCTGGCCACGCAGCATCCGCAGGTCTGCAAGTTCGACCTCGCCTACATGGAAGCCGCCACCGGGCGCCGGATCCACCACATGGAATGCATGATCCGCGGCGGCCACGTGTGCCGCTTCAAGCTCGGGCCGGAGTCGCCGCGGGGCACGAAGGCGTAACACGGCGGCCGTGCGCCGCCACCATGGCTTTTGCAGGATCGGCGGAAGCCGCGAGCACTTCCCGCGCAAGTCACGAACGCACGGATCCCAGACAGGTGCACCCGTGGATGGCGCCCCGTCTGTTGTCCGGGCGATGACGGCTCCCGCCTGCCGCAGGATGTGCCCACCAACACGCGCCAAGTAGCATGTCGACCCCGGCAGAACGCCCCTGCACGAGGTTGGCCCGTCCCGATGTCCGCAGTCCCCATGCCCGTGCACACGCGCGGGTCCATCGCCCGCCAGGCGTGGCCGATCATCATCGCCAATGCGGCCGTGCCGACGCTGGGGCTGGTGGACACGGCGGTCATCGGCCACTACGGCAGCGCGGTGGACCTGGGGGCGTTGGCGCTGGGGGCGCTGCTGTTCAACTTCGTCTACTGGAGTTTCGGCTTCCTGCGCATGGCCACCACCGGCTTCATCGCGCAGGCGGCCGGTGCCGGCGACGAGGCCGAGGTGCGGGCGACGCTGGCGCGCTCGGTGCTGCTGGGCGTCGCGCTCGGGGCCGGGGTGCTGGTGCTGCAGTGGCTGCTGGTGGGGCTGTATTTCGGCCTGATGGACGCCAGCGCGGCGGTGGAGTCGGTCGGGCGCGATTACTTCTTCGCGCGCATCTGGGGCGCGCCGGCGGCGCTGGCGCTGTATGCCTTCAGCGGTGCGCTGATCGGGCTGGGACGCAGCCGCACGCTGCTGCTGGTGCAGCTGCTGCTCAACGGCCTCAACGCGGGGCTGGACGTGTGGCTGGCCGGCGCGCTGCACATGGGCGCGCACGGCATCGGGCTGGGTACGGCGATCGCCGAATGGGCGACGTGCCTGTTCGCGTCGGTGGTGCTGTGGCGCACGCTGCGCGCGCGGCATGCCGATGGCGAACCGTTCCTGCCGTGGACGCGCATCGCCGACCGCGCGCGGTTGCGGCGCACGCTGTCGGCCAACGGCGACATCATGGTGCGCACGCTGTGCCTGCTGCTGGGCTTCGGCTGGTTCGCCAACCAGGGGGCGCGCTTCGGCGACGTGACTCTCGCGGCCAACCACATCCTGCTGCAACTGGTGTCGTTCAGCGCGTTCTTCCTGGACGGCTTCGCGTTCGTCGCCGAAGCGCTGGTCGGTGCGGCGCTGGGCGCGCGCGATCCGGCGCGGCTGCGCCACGTGGTGCGCCTGTCCAGCGAGTTGGCGCTGGGCACCGCCGCGCTGCTGGCGGCGGCTATCTGGCTGCTGGGTGCGCCGATGATCGCGGCGTTGACGTCGCTGGGGCAGGTGCAGGCGACCGCCATTGCCTACCTGCCGTGGACGGCGCTGTACGTGCTGCTGTCGGTGGCGGCGTTCCAGCTCGACGGGGTGTTCATCGGCGCGACGCGTACCCGCGAGATGCGCAACGCCGGGCTGGTGTCGGTGGCGGTGTTCCTGCTGTGCGCCTGGCCGCTGGCCGCGTGGTTTGGCAACCACGGGCTGTGGGCGGCCTTCGTCGTGTTCGTGGTCGCGCGCGCGATGGCGCTGCTGCCGTACTGGCGGCGGCTGCAGGCCGGGTGAGCGGCGCGCTCAGGCTTCGTCCAGCACGTTGCCGCGCGCGTCGACCACCAGCCGCAGGCGCCGGTCGTCGTGGTAGTACGTCACGCGCCAGCGGCCGGCATCTTCGCCTGTGCCGCGCTCGCACAGCACGGTGATCTTGCGGTCGTCCATCAGCTTGCGGAACCACGCCACCTGCAGGCCGAGTCCGTGGGCGACGCGGGCCGCGTCGATCTCGATGGCGGGTTCGCGCGGATCTTCGTGGAGGCTGAGCGGAATGGCGGCACGCCGGGTCATGGGCACAGCGTCGCGGGATTGCGCCGAGGCCGCCATGACCTGGATCAGGCCATGGCCGGGCGTGCCGGTACCGCTGCGCGGCTGCGCCTCAGCCCGGCTTGCGCGCGCTCAGGAACGTCCACAGGTCGCGGTACGAGGGCACCAGGACGTCCTGCTCGCAGCGTTCGCCGAAATGAGCGTCGACGGCTTCGCGGATCAGCGGCAGCACTTCGCGCCGCGCGGCGCGGTCACGGGCATCGTGCAGGCCGTGGCCGCAGCACTGCATGCTGAGTACGCCGCCGGGGCGCAGGGCGCGGGCGATGCGCGCGACGATCCGGGCGATGAACTCCGCCCGCGACTGGCCTTCGCGCACAGGATCCATCGTGAGGTCGTAGACCACGGCGTCCAGGTCGCGAGCCTGGTCGATCCAGGCGAATGCGTCGCCGACGACGACCTGTGCATGCGGATTGTCGAAGGCGCCACCACAGGTGGCGGGCAGGTGCCGGCGCGACAGCGCCATCACGCGCGCGTCGATTTCGATCATGGTCAACTCGGCGGGCATGTCGCCGAGCGGTTCGAGGCTGCGCAGCAGTTCGTTGAGCACGCCGCCGTCGCCGCCGCCGAGGATGGCGATGCGTTCGCGCCGGCGGAGCGCCAGCAGCGGGCTGGCCATGGCCACGCCGTAGGCGGAGTCGGACTCGGAGATCTGCAGGTCGTCGTCGAGGTAGAGCTGGCCGCCGAACGTGGGATGGCGGGTGACGCGGATCTGCTGCAGGCCGGAATGTTCGTCGGCCAGGATGGTGTCGATCTGCGGTGCGGGCTGCGCCGTGGCGGCAGCGGCGGGACGGAGGCCGGCGCGGTGGCCGTTGAGTGCTTGCATCGGGGCTCGCTGTGCGGGAATGAGCCTTAATGCTCGAACAACATGGGGCACGGGTTCAAGTTTGCCCGCCCGATGCGTCCGTGGTGAACTGGGCGCTCCTTCCAGGAGGATGTGCACATGGACAAGTTGCCCGTTCTGTTGCTGGCCGCCTGCGTGGCCGGCTGTTCCACCGGGCCGTCGGCGCCCGGCGCAACGGCGGACGAGGGGTCGGCGGCGACGATGCCGGCGCCCGGCTCCGACCGCGACGCACACGGCTGCATTCCGTCGGCCGGCTACGCGTGGTGCGCGAAGACCGCGCAGTGCGAGCGGCCGTGGGAACTGGCCAGGGCGCAGGGCCTGAACGATGACGCAGAGGCATTCGATGCGTTCTGCGGGAACCCGGAGCCACAGGAGCCGGCGACGGGCGAGTAGACCCGGGCGCGTTCCGTGCGGTTCATGTTCGCGCAGCGGTTTTGACGTCGCCGTTCCGCCGCGATCGATAGGGTCTGTTGGACCCTGACCATTATTGCGGAGGTGCCCGATGTCGGACGACAGTCCCAAGACCGAACTGGACCACGTGCAGGACACGTTGAGCCAGCTCAAGGAAATGCGTCATTACTCGAAGAACAACGTGGAGGCGCTGACCGCGTCGTGGCTGCTGTTCGACGGCGACCTGTCGAAGCTGGGCAAGACCAAGACGATTGACGGCCTGATGACGCGACAGGGCGAGCTGCATGATGCGCTGGAGAGCGCGATTTCCGAATTCGAGGAACTGGCGGAAGGGTTGAAGCCGGCGCCGGAGGAATAGTCGCGGGAGGGCGCGGCGCCTTCTAGATTGCCTCGATCGCCTGTAGGCCTGTAGGAGCGGCTTCAGCCGCGAGCTTTTTAATTCCCCAGGATCATAAAAGCTCGCGGCTGAAGCCGCTCCTACAGCTGGGCGGGAAACTACCGCGCGCTGTACGCGTGCACTTCGTCCACCAGCGCGGCGACGTGGTCGGGGTCCATGTCCGGCGACATGCCATGGCCGAGGTTGAAGACGTGGCCCTCGCGCGAACCGCCGTTGCCGTCGCGGTAGCTGTCCAGCGCGACGCGCACCTGCGCGCGGATGGCGTCGGGCGAGCCGTATAGCGTGGCCGGGTCGAGGTTGCCCTGCAGCGCGACCTTGCCTGCGGTGCGGCGCGCGGCGTCGCCCAGTTCCACCAGCCAGTCGACGCCGACGCCGTCGGTGCCCGTCCCGGCCAGCGCTTCCAGGTGCACTGCGTTGCCCTTGCCGAACAGGATCAGCGGCGTGCGTTCGCCGCCTTGGCCGCGCTCGAGCTCGCGCGCTATGCGGGTGAGGTAGGGCAGCGAGAACTCGCGGTACATCGCGGGCCCCAGCACGCCGCCCCAGGTGTCGAACACCTGCAGCGCCTGCGCGCCGGCCGCGCGCTGCGCGGACAGGTAGGCGATCACCGAGTCGGTGTTGACCGACAGCAGTGCGTGCAGCGCCTTCGGGTCGTTGAGCGCCAGTGCCTTGATGCGGGCGAAATCCTTGCTGCCACCGCCCTCGACCATGTAGCAGGCCAGCGTCCACGGGCTGCCGGAAAAGCCGATCAGCGGCACCTTGTCGTCGAGTTCGCGGCGGATGGTGCGCACCGCGTCCATCACGTAGCGCAGTTCGGTCTCCATGTCCGGCACGCCCAGCTTCGCGATGGCGGCGGCATCGCGTACGGGGTCGCGGAACTTCGGGCCTTCGCCTTCGACGAAGTGCAGCCCCAGGCCCATTGCGTCGGGGATGGTGAGGATGTCCGAGAACAGGATCGCCGCGTCCAGGTCGAAGCGGCGCAGCGGCTGCAGGGTGACTTCGCAGGCGATCTCCGGGTTCTTGGCCATCGCCAGGAAGCTGCCGGCCCTGGCGCGGGTGGCGCGGTACTCGGGCAGGTAGCGTCCGGCCTGGCGCATCAGCCACACGGGCGTGCGGTCGACGGGCTCGCGGCGCAGTGCGCGGAGGAATCGGTCGTTGGCGGGGGTGCTGGACATGGGGCGGATTTCCTTCTGGGCGTCATCCCGGTGTGGCGGGGAATCCCTGTGCGCAGGGACGCCACGGCGGGGTCCTTCGCCGTGCCGGGGGATGGCAGTGGGGGTTACCTGGGCGCGTCGGTGCCCTTTGCGTACATCAGCTGGAAACCGCGCCTGGTCTGCTGGTCGCGGTTGCGTTCGAGCGCGGCGAGCGCGCTGGCGTGATCGGGGAACTGTTCGCGGCGCACCGTGCTGCGGCCGCCCACCTGCCCGGTTTCGCGCACCAGCTCCCAGCCGCCGAACAGGTCGGGCTGCAGCATCAGCTGCACGAAGCGCGGCGCGTCGTGGCCGTCGGGGCGTTGTTGCAGGAACAGGCGCATGGGGCGGGCATTGTACGGCCGGGGGCTGGGGGAAGTTGCCGGTTCCGGCTTTACCTGGGCCTGCATCGCGTCACCCGCCGCGAAATTCCCGCCGCCACGCGGACGGCGAGGTGCCAAGCGCCGCCCCGAAATGCTGGCGCAGCGAGGTGGCCGAGCCGAACCCGGCTTCGGTCGCAACCGTTTCCAGCGGCGCATCGGTGGTTTCCAGCAGCCGCTGCGCGCGTGCCAGGCGCTGCGCCTGCAACCAGCGGCCGACGGTGGTGCCGGTGGCGTCGCGGAACCGGCGGGTAAACGTGCGCCGGCTCATCAGTGCGCGTTCGGCCAGGGCATCGAGGCTGTGCGGCTGGTCGATGTGCGCCAGCGCCCAGTCCAGCACGTCAGCCAGGCGGTCGTCGCGCGGCGAGGCCGGCAGCGGCTGTTCGATGTATTGCGCCTGTCCGCCGCGCCGGTGTGGTGCGACGACCATCGCCCGGGCGATGCGGCTGGCCACCTCGGCGCCGTGGCGCTGGCGCACCAGGTGCAGGCAGCAGTCGATGCCGGCGGCGGTGCCGGCCGAGGTGACGACGTCGCCATCGTCGACGTAGAGCACGTCCGACTGCAGCCGCACGCGCGGAAAGCGCCGGCCGAAGTCCCCGCTCGCGATCCAGTGCGTTGTGGCCGGGCGATCGTCGAGCAGGCCGGCCTCGGCCAGCACATAGGCGCCCAGGCACAGGCCGACGATGCGCGCACCGCGGGCGTGCGCGGTGCGCAGCGCCTTGAGCAGCGTGTCCGGCGGGCGCTCGCTGGCGTCGCGCCAGGACGGCACCACCACGGTGCCGGCACCACGCAGGCCGGCCAGCCCGTGCCGGGTCTCGATGGTGAAGCCGGCATCGGTGCGCAGCGGGCCGGGTTCGGCTGCGCATACCCGGACACGGAACCGTGGCAGCCCGTGGCGGCTGCGGTCCTCGAAGACCAGGCAGGGCACGGACAGGTGGAAGGGACTGATGCGGTCGAAGGCCACCACGGCGACGGTGTCGGCGGTGGGCAAGGGCGCAGGCGCGGGACGGCGGGAAGCTGGCATGGCCCGATTCTATCGAATATTGTCATCCGGGCCACTGTCGGGGCGCCCGGCCAGGGCCAAGAATGGATGCACTTCCCCACCAGCAAGGAGTTCCCCATGGACCGCAAGCGCGCCCTCGTCGTGATCGACGTGCAGGACGAATACTTCCACGGCAGCCTGCCGATCGAGCATCCCCCTCTCGGCGAATCGCTGCCCAACATCGGTCGCGCGATGGACGCCGCGCACGCGGCCGGCGTGCCGGTGGTGGTGGTGCAGCACACCTCGCCGGCCGGTGCTCCCGCGTTCGACAAGGGCACGCCGGGTTGGGAACTGCACCCGGAGGTCGAAAGGCGCCCGCGCGACCATTACATCGAGAAGCACCGGGACAGCGTGTTCACCGGCACCGACCTGGCCGGGTGGATCGAGCGCAACGGCATCGACACGCTCACCGTGTCCGGCTACATGACCCACAACTGCGATGCCTCGACCGTCTTCGGGGCGGTGCACGCGGGGTTGCAGGTGGAGTTCCTCTCCGATGCCAGCGGTTCGCTGCCGTACGCCAACGATGCGGGCGCGGCGAGCGCGGAGGAGATCCACCGCGTGCTTTCCGTGGTGTTCCAGAGCAACTTCGCCGCGGTGGTGCGCACGGCCGACTGGATCGAGGCGCTGCGCTCGGGCGAAGCGCCGGTGCACGACAACCCGGTGGCGTCCAACCGGCGCGCGCGCGAAAGCCGGCGGGCGGCCTGAGCCGGCCGCGGCGCTCAGGCGCCGCGCAACACGCCCAGCACCGCGTCCTCCGGCACGTCCGCCACCACGCGCGCGCGGCCCGGGCCGTCCCAGAGTACGAAGCGCAGGCCGCTGGCCTGCGCCTTCTTGTCCAGGCGCATGTGCGCGAGCAGCGTGTCCGGGTCGAGGCCGGCAGGCGGTTCCGTCGGCAGGCCCAGGCGCTGCAGCAGGGCGCGCAGGATCGTGGTGTCGGCCCCGGTGGCCAGCCCCAGCACGGTGGACAGGCGTGCGGCCAGCACCATGCCGACCGCCACCGCCTCGCCGTGGTTGAGCGCGCCGTAGTCCTGTGCGGTCTCGATGGCGTGGCCGAAGGTGTGGCCGAAGTTGAGCAGGGCACGCTCGCCGTGCTCGAACGGGTCGCGTTCGACGATGGCCGCCTTGTGCGCGCAGCTGCGGGCGATCGCCGCCGACAGCGCGTCGGCATTACCGCCGAGCAGCGCGTCGGCGTGCGCGGCGAGCCAGTCGAGGAAGCCGGCCTCCGCGATCGCCCCGTACTTGACGACTTCCGCCAGCCCCGCGCGCAGTTCGCGGGTGGGCAGGGTACGCAGCGTCGCGGTGTCGGCGAACACCGCGCGCGGCGGGTGGAAGGCGCCGACCAGGTTCTTGCCCTGCGGCAGGTCGACGGCGGTCTTGCCGCCGACGGACGAGTCGACCATCGCCAGCAGGCTGGTCGGCAACTGCACGCAGTCGATGCCGCGCATCCAGCAGGCCGCGGCGAAACCGGCCAGGTCGCCGACCACGCCGCCGCCCAGCGCGTACACGCAGGCGTCGCGGGTGGCGCCGAGCGCGGCGAGCGCGTCGATGGCCTCGCCGAAGCGCACCAGCGTCTTCTCCTGCTCGCCGGGCGGGATGACGCAGGTGGCGACCTGCGCATCGGGACGTGCCGCGCGCAGCGCGTCGACCACGCCGGCGGCATACAGCGGCGCGACGTTGCCGTCGCTGGCAACCAGTGCGTGGCGTCCGCGCAGTGGCCGCGCGAGCAGCGCGCCGTCGTCCAGCAGGCCGGCGCCGATGTAGATGCGGTAGGGCCGGGCGCCGCCGACCTCGACATCGAGCGCGGTCACGGTGCCGTGCTCCCCGCGGGCACGGCCGCCATTTGCCAGCGCAGGTCGAGCAGGTGACCGAGCCTGGCTACGGTGTCGTTGGCGTTCATCGATGCGGTGTCGAAGCGCAGGTCGGCGACTTCGGCATAGAGCGGGTCGCGCGTTTCGGCCAGGCGGCGCAGGACCTGTTCGCGGTCATCGGCCGCCAGCAGCGGGCGGGTGCGGTCGCGCGCCAGGCGCTGGAGCTGCCGTGGCACGTCGATGTGCAGGTGGACCACGAAGCCGCGCTCGCGCAGCAACCGGCGCGTCCGGGGATCGACCACGGCGCCGCCGCCGGTGGCGATCACCGTGCCTTCGCCGGCCAGCAGGGTGGCCAGCACGGCCTGTTCGCGCGCGCGGAAGTCGGCTTCGCCGGCGCACTCGAAGATGGTGGCGATGCTGGCGCCGGCCTGCGCCTCGATTTCGCGGTCGGCATCGAGGAAGGCGAGGCCGAAGCGCTCGGCCAGGCGTCGCCCGATCGAGGACTTGCCCGAGCCCATCGGCCCGACGAGGACAAGGTTGGGTGCCGGATTCATGGCCGGGATGCTAGCACCGCGTGCCGCGGCCTTAACGCGCCTGCGCCTAGTCTGCCTGTCCCGGCGGCCATGCCGCCCAACACCGGAGAAACGCAATGGCAGTCGCCAAGGTCATCGAAGTCAACGCCTCGTCCGAGAAGAGCGTCGAGGACGCCGTGCGCCACGGCTTGAAGAAGACTTCCGAGACGGTCAAGGGCATCAAGGGCGTGTGGGTGAACGAGATCAAGGCCGTCACCAACGACACCGGCGACATCACCGAGTGGCGCGTGAACCTGCGCATCACCTTCGTGGTGTCGTAACAGCTGCATGTCGCCGGCGGCGCGCGGCCGCGCTACAGCGGCCGCCGCTCCCCGTCCAGCGGCGCGACGGCATCGGCGATGCCCGGCAACGTGCGCAGCGCCTGGCGGCTGGTGCGCTCGAAAAACTGCACGAAGCGTTCGACCTGGGCGCGGGTCATGGCCTTGCGGTCCGGGTGTCCGGCCTGCAGCGACTGCTCCTGCTGCCAGCGCCACCGCGGCACGATGTCGAAGCCCGGCGCCTGCAGGAACAGCAGGCGGTCGATGCGCCGCCACAGCGCCGGGTAGTCGCGCGCCAGGGCGTCGTTGCACCAGCGGCGCCAGCGGCCGTCGGAGTCCTCGTCGCGTTCCAGCGCGTTGACCGGGGCGGCCAGCGCCGCGTCCGGCTCGGGCGGGGTGCCGAGGAACCAGCCTTCGAACAGCACCAGTTCCACGTTGTCCGCGCGTGGCCATTCCGATCCGGGGCGCTTGCTGTCGGCGAGCTTGTCGAAGCGCGGCAGGGCGACCGGTCCGCCCGCGCGCAGGGCATCGAGCGTGCGCGTGGCCAGCGCCATGTCATGGGTGCCCGGCGGCCCGCGCGTGGCCAGCAGCGGATGCACGTCGCGGGCGAGGCGGGCGCGTTCGTCGTGGTCGAGGTAGGCGTCGTCCAGCGACAGCACCACGGCGCGGATGCCGCGTTCGCCGGCCAGCCGCGCGAGCTGCGCGGCGAGGGTGGACTTGCCGCTGCCCTGCAGCCCGGAAATGCCGTAAACGCGGGCGCCGTGGGCCAGCGCGTCGTCCAGCCAGCGGGCGACGAACGCGTCCGGAAACCCGGCCTCGGCGGTGGCGTGCGGACCCTTCGACATCGGGCCACAATAGTCCAATGAACCAGACCGACCTCTACGCCGAAGCCCTGGCCACGTTCGATCAGCTGTTCGACGAGGCCCTGGCGGCCGGCGAGCCCGACCGCACCGCGATGGTCGTCGCCACCGCCTCGCTCGACGCCTGCCCGTCCGCGCGCACGGTGCTGCTGAAGGCGCACGACGAACGCGGCTTCGTCTTCTACACGCACCTGGACGGCCGCAAGGGCCGCGAGCTGCAGGCCAACCACCGCGCCGCGCTGCTGTTCCACTGGCCGCGCGTGCGCAGCGGCGTGCAGGTGCGCATCGAGGGCGGCGTGGAGCTGGTGAGCGACGACGAGGCCGACGCCTACTTCGCCAGCCGTCCGCGCGGCAGCCAGGTCGGCGCGTGGGCATCGGATCAGTCGGAGACGCTGGAGTCGCGCGAGGCGTTCGAGGCGCGCATCGCGCAGGTGGAGCAGGAGTTCGAAGGCCGCGACGTCCCGCGTCCCCCGCGCTGGACCGGCCTGCGCGTGCAACCGCGTTCGGTCGAGTTCTGGTACGCCGGCGATTCCCGCCTGCACGAGCGCTGGCTGTACGAGAGCGACGTGGCGGGGGTGTGGACGAAGCGGATGCTGTATCCGTGAAGCAACGCGGATCGGGAATGGGGAGTCGGGAATCCAGGAAGCGGGACGCGGGTTTTTCCGGGTCCCGGCTCCCGGGTCCCCAGTCCCGGCCTTCCGGCCCGCAGCGCATCGTCTGCCTCACCGAGGAGCCGACCGAGGTGCTGTACGCGCTCGGTGAGCAGGACCGGATCGTGGGGATCAGCGGCTTCACCGTGCGCCCGCCCCGTGCGCGCAAGGAGAAGCCGAAGGTCAGCGCGTTCACCAGCGCGAAGATCGACGAGATCCTGAAGCTCGAGCCGGACTTCGTGGTCGGGTTCTCGGACATCCAGGCCGACATCGCCGCCGAACTGGTGCGACGCGGGGTGGAGGTGTGGATCAGCAACCACCGCAGCGTCGAAGGCATCGTCGACTACGTGCGCCGGCTCGGCGCGCTGGTCGGCGTGGCCGAGCCCGCCAATGCGTACGCCGACGAGCTGCAGCGCGGGCTCGACGCCATCGCCGCCGAAGCCGCGCGCCTGCCGCGGCGGCCGCGCATCTACTTCGAGGAATGGGACGAACCGCCGATCACCGGCATCCGCTGGGTGGCCGAACTGATCCGCATTGCCGGCGGTGACGACGTGTTCCCGGAGCTGGCCGCCGAATCGCTGGCGAAGCAGCGCATCCTGGCCGACGCGGGCGAGGTGGTGCGGCGGGCGCCGGACATCATCCTGGGTTCGTGGTGCGGCAAGAAATTCCGGCCGGAGAAGGTGGCTGCACGCCCGGGCTGGGATGCGATCCCGGCGGTGCGCGACGGCGAACTGCACGAGATCAAGTCGCCGATCATCCTCCAGCCCGGCCCGGCCGCGCTGACCGACGGCGTGCGCGAGATCGCGCGGATCGTGTGCGAGTGGGCCGGGCGGCACGGCTGAGTGCCCCACGCGAAGCAGTCCCAACCCCACGGCCATCTGCCATCATGCGCACGCCATCCACACCGGGAGTGCGTCCATGAACCAGGCAGCCATGCAGGACTTTGGCAAGCTCGTGCTGCGCATCGCGCTGGGCGCGTTGATCCTGCTGCACGGGATTTCGAAGCTGAAAAACGGCCTCGGCCCGATCGAGGGCATGGTCGTCGCCCACGGGTTCCCGGGCTTCGTCGCCTACGGCGTGCTGGTCGGCGAGGTGCTGGCGCCGCTGATGCTGCTGTTCGGGGTCTACGCGCGGATCGGCGCGGTGATCGTCGCGGTCAACATGTTGTTCGCCTTCGCCCTGGCGCACATGGGCCAACTGGGCCAGCTCAACGACCAGGGCGGCTGGGCGCTGGAGCTGCAGGGCATGTTCCTGTTCACCGCGATCGCCATCGTGCTGATCGGGCCGGGGCGTTACGCCATCAACCAGCGCTAGGAATGCGGGATGGTTTGGTGCTGCTTCAGCGCGGAAAGAAGTCCCGGTTGAAGTACAGCTCCATCGGCGACCCGCTTTCGGGCGTTGCCGTGACGTCGAAGCGCAGGGTGTCCGGCGCGATCACGCGCGCGGTGCCGACGTAATCGATGAATTCACCGCTGCGTACTTCGCGCATCTGCAGCTGCTGTCGCTTGCCGAGCAGATCGGCGGCGGTGGCGGTGACGCGTGCGGGCAGCGCTGTTTCGCCGCCGTCCGCGTCGCGGCGCACGCCGACCAGCAGCATCACCGTGCCGGGATCGCGTTCGACGCCGTACTGGGCGGCGACGGCCTCGCCGATGATCGCGGTGGGCAGGACGTTGGCGCGGACCAGCACGTCGCCGACCCGCGTCATCGCTTCCTCCGGCGCCTGCGCCTGGTGGGCGGGCGGCGGCGGGGAAGCGCCGCAGCCGGCCAGGGCGGCGACTAGCACCAGGGCGGACGCGGCGCGGGCAAGCCCGTCAGTCATTGGCCGCCGACAGCTCGCGGCCGCGCTCGGCGGCGTTGGCGATCGCGCGGTCGACCAGTTCGCGCAGGCCGCCTTCCTCGAACGTCTCGATCGCCGCCTGGGTGGTGCCGCCCGGCGAGGTGACGCGGCGGCGCAGTTCGGCCGGCGGCGGGGCGCCGGGTTCGGTGAGCATGCGTGCCGCGCCGAGGATCGTCTGCAGCGCCAGCGTGCGCGCGGTATCGCCGGGCAGGCCCTGGCGTTTGGCCGCATCTTCCATCGCTTCGGCCAGCAGGAACACGTAGGCCGGGCCGCTGCCGGACGTCCCGGTGACGGCGTCCATCTGCGCCTCGTCGTCGATCCACACCGTGGTGCCGGCGCTGGACAGCAGCGCCTGTGCGCGCTCGCGCCCGGACGCGTCGACCGCGGGTGTGGCGAACAGGCCGGTGACACCGGCGCCGAGCAGGGCCGGGGTGTTGGGCATGCAGCGCACGATGGCCGGGGCATCCGTGTGTTCGCCACCGCCCAGCCAGCGCGCGATCTGCGCGGTGGTGATGCCCGCGGCGACCGACACGATCAGCGGCCGCCGTGCCCGCGCCTGCGGCGCCAGCGCCTCGCAGACCTGGCGCAGCACCTGCGGCTTGACTGCCAGCATCCAGACGTCGGCGCCGTCCGCGGCCTGTGTGCCGTCGGCGAACGTGGCCACGCCGAAGTCGTCCGCCAGTGCCTTGCGCGCCGCCTCGGCCGGCTCGGCGACGCGGATCGAACCGCCCGGCGTACCGCGCGCGACCAGCCCACCGATCAGGCTGCGGGCCATGTTGCCGCCGCCGATGAAGGCGGCGGTGGAGCCGGCGTTGGAGTCCGGGGATGCAGGGAGCGTGGAAGCAGTCATCGGCGGTGGCGTGGTGCGGGTGGGACACGATGGTAGGCCATCGCGTCGGCCGCTGCGGACCAGCCGGGGCAACCCCGCGTTGCCCGAAGCGCGCCTTCAGGAGTCCTGCGCGCGCTGCCTCGCCCCGAACAGTGCCGTCCCCACGCGCACCATCGTCGCGCCCTCGGCCACCGCCAGTTCGATGTCGTCGCTCATGCCCATCGACAGCGTGTCGATCTGCGGATACTGCCCGGCCAGCGCGTCGAACAGCGCCTTCATGCGCGCGAAGGCGTCGCGGCGGTGCGCGACGTCCGGATGCGGCGCGGGGATCGCCATCAGCCCGCGCAGCAGCAGCCGCGGCTGGGCGGCGATCGCGGCGGCGAGCGCCGGCACTTCGCCAGGCGCGCAGCCGTGCTTGCTGGCCTCGTCGTCGATGTTCACCTGGACCAGGACGTTCAGCGGCGGGCGGTCGTCGGGTCGGTGGCGGGCGAGGGCGGCGACCAGCTTGTCGCGGTCGACCGTCTGCACCCAGTCGAATGCGGCCGCCGCCTCGCGGGCCTTGTTCGACTGCAAGTGGCCGATCAGGTGCCATTCCAGCGTTTCCGATGCCAGGGCTTCCTGTTTGGCGAGGGCTTCCTGCACGTAGTTTTCGCCGAACGCCGGGGCAGGCGCGACCGCGGTCACATTCATTGCATGCAATGCGGCGGCCATTTCCGCGACGGCCGTCGCAGGCTGCGTCTTGGACACCGCGAGCAGCCGCGGCCGGGGGCGGCCAGACGCGGCCGCGGCCGAGGACAGTCGCTGCAGGACATCGCGCAGCGCCTGCGCGTACGGGGAATCGGGCATCGGCAAGGGGCTGGATTTCCGGCGCGGGTCCGGGGCTATACTGCCGCGCAGGGGTAGTTCATTCCAGTCGCAGTGCCAGGGGAGCATGCATGGATATCGCCGAACTGTTGGCGTTCTCGGTCAAGAACAAGGCGTCGGACCTGCATCTGTCGGCGGGCCTGCCGCCGATGATCCGCGTCGACGGCGACGTGCGCCGCATCAACATCCCGGCGCTCGACCACAAGCAGGTGCATGCGCTGGTGTACGACATCATGTCGGACAAGCAGCGCCGCGACTACGAGGAATTCCTCGAGGTCGACTTCTCGTTCGAGATCGCCGGACTGGCGCGTTTCCGCGTCAACGCGTTCAACCAGAACCGCGGCGCCGGCGCGGTGTTCCGCACGATTCCGTCCGAGGTGCTCACGCTCGAGGATCTCGGCACGCCGCGCATCTTCAAGGAGCTGATCGACCAGCCGCAGGGTCTGATCCTGGTCACCGGCCCGACCGGCTCGGGCAAGTCGACCACGCTCGCGGCGATGGTCGACCACGTCAACAAGAACGAGTACGGGCACATCCTCACCATCGAGGACCCGATCGAGTTCGTGCATACCGCGCAGAAGTGCCTGATCAACCAGCGCGAGGTGCACCGCGACACCCACGGCTTCAACGAAGCGCTGCGCTCGGCGCTGCGCGAGGACCCCGACTACATCCTGGTCGGCGAGTTGCGCGACCTGGAAACCATCCGCCTGGCGCTGACCGCCGCGGAAACCGGCCACCTGGTGTTCGGCACCCTGCATACCTCGAGCGCGGCCAAGACCATCGACCGCATCATCGACGTGTTCCCCGCCGGCGAGAAGCCGATGGTGCGCTCGATGCTGTCCGAATCCCTGCGCGCGGTGATCTCGCAGGCGCTGCTGAAGAAGGTCGGCGGCGGCCGCACCGCGGCGTGGGAAATCATGGTTGGCATCCCGGCCATCCGCAACCTGATCCGCGAGGACAAGGTGGCGCAGATGTACTCGTCGATCCAGACCGGCCAGCAGCACGGCATGATGACCCTCGACCAGCACCTGCAGGACCTGGTCAAGCGCGGCCTGGTCACGCGCGCGCAGGCGAAGGATTACGCGAAGGACAAGCGGTTGTTCGAATGAAGCCGGGGATCCGGGACTCGGGACCCGGGACCCGGACACGGCAACTCCCGAAGGCAATCCGGATTCACATGAGCGGACAGAAGGCGGTTTGGAGCTTGGACCAGCGCGGGGCTTGACGCCTTGCACGAGTCCCGAGTCCCGAGTCCCAAGTCCCGGAGCTTCCCATGAGCAGCATCGACTTCACCTCGTTTCTCAAACTGATGGCGCACCAGAAGGCGTCGGACCTGTTCATCACCGCGGGCATGCCGCCGTCGATGAAGGTGCACGGCAAGATCTCGCCGATCACCCAGAACCCGCTCACGCCGCAGCAGGCGCGCGACCTGGTGCTCAACGTGATGTCGCCGCCGCAGCGCGAGGAGTTCGAACGCACCCACGAGTGCAACTTCGCCATCGGCGTCTCGGGCGTGGGCCGCTTCCGCGTGAGCTGCTTCTACCAGCGCAACCAGGTGGGCATGGTGCTGCGCCGGATCGAGACCCGGATCCCGACGATCGAGGAGCTCAACCTGCCGCCGATCATCAAGACCCTGGCGATGACCAAGCGCGGCATCATCATCTTCGTCGGCGCCACCGGCACGGGCAAGTCCACCTCGCTGGCGTCGATGATCGGCTACCGCAACCAGAACTCGACCGGCCACATCATCACCATCGAGGACCCGATCGAGTTCGTGCACAAGCACGAGGGCTGCATCATCACCCAGCGCGAGGTCGGCATCGACACCGACAGCTGGGACGCGGCGCTGAAGAACACCCTGCGCCAGGCGCCGGACGTGATCATGATCGGCGAGGTCCGCACCCGCGAGGGCATGGACCACGCCATCGCCTTCGCCGAAACCGGCCACCTGGTGCTGTGCACCCTGCACGCCAACAACGCCAACCAGGCGATGGACCGCATCATCAACTTCTTCCCCGAGGACCGCCGCGGCCAGCTGCTGATGGACCTGTCGCTGAACCTCAAGGGCGTGGTCGCCCAGCAGCTGATCCCGACCCCGGACGGCAAGGGGCGCCGCGTGGCGATGGAGATCATGCTCGGCACGCCGCTGGTGCAGGACTACATCCGCGACGGCGAGATCCACAAGCTCAAGGAAGTGATGAAGGAGTCGACCAACCTGGGCATGAAGACCTTCGACCAGAGCCTGTTCGAGCTTTACCAGGCCGGCGAGATCAGCTACGAGGACGCCCTGCGCTACGCCGACTCGGCCAACGAGGTGCGCCTGCGCATCAAGCTCGCCCAGGGCGGCGACGCGCGCACCTTGTCGCAGGGACTGGACGGGGTCGAGGTCGCGGAAGCGAACTGAGTCACGCGGACTCCGCGATGCGCACTGCATCCCGGCATGGTGCAACGTGCGTGACATCGCAAGGTGGGACTGGCATGGATAGAATGCGCAACGCGTCGCGGCGCGCGGCGCTCCATTTCGTCCAACCACACAAGGATGTCCTGCAATGCCTGCATATCTCCGGATCGCGGCGCCGCTGCTCGGCGCCGTCCTCGTTCTGGCCACACAGGGTGCCTGGGGCCAGAGCGCCCTTGGCAAGCTCAAGGGGCTGGCTGGGAGCCAGAAGGCCAAAACCATCGTCGACGTCGGTTCCGATGCGCTGCGCGGGCTGACGCTCAGCGACGAAGATGTTGCTTCCCTGGGCGCGGAAGCCGCGCTTGCCTATGATGCCCAGAGCACCGTGCTGCCCGCGGATGATGCCTACGCAAAGCGCTTGGCTGCGGTCACGTCCGGGCTCGAGAACGACAGCGGGCTCAAGCTCAACTTCAAGGCCTACCAGAATCCGGAAGTCAACGCGTTCGCGCTTCCGGACGGCTCGGTGCGCGTCTACAGCGGCCTGATGGACCTGATGACCGACGACGAGCTGCGGTTCGTGATCGGGCACGAGATCGGCCACGTCAAGCACGGCCACAGCAAGGAGCGCTTCCGAACCGGCTATCTCACCCAGGCCGCGCGCAAGGGCGTGGCCGCGAACAGCGGTGCCG
>Ga0160437_1000118_pt1 | contig 46491 bp, 41 predicted proteins | sample HID1975I_E0MG_FD_108227 | JGI IMG/M metagenome (GOLD analysis project Ga0160437, IMG submission 108227) | Enriched soil microbial communities from UW Madison campus, WI, USA - HID1975I_E0 MG | ecosystem: Environmental > Terrestrial > Soil > Unclassified | place: USA: Madison, Wisconsin... | reverse complement strand
GGATGCGCTCGATGGTCTGGTCGGCGTTGTTGGAGTGCAGCGTGGCCAGGCACAGGTGGCCGGTCTCGGCGAAGGCGATCGCCGCCTCCATCGTGGTCGCGTCGAGGATCTCGCCGATCAGGATCACGTCCGGCGCCTCGCGCATCGCGTTCTTCAGCGCGTTGTGGAAGGCGTGCGTATCGAGGCCGACTTCGCGCTGGTTGACGATCGACTTGCGGTGCCGGTGCAGGTACTCGATCGGGTCCTCGATGGTGAGGATGTGGCCGGAGGTGCTGGCGTTGCGGTAGTCGATCATCGACGCCAGCGTGGTCGACTTGCCCGAGCCGGTGGAGCCGACGATCAGCACCAGCCCGCGCGGGGCCATGATGATTTCCTTGAGCACCTGCGGCAGCTGCAGCTCCTCGATGCTGGGGATGGTGCTGCGGATCGAGCGGATCACCATCCCGACCTCGCCGCGCTGCTTGAACACGTTGACGCGGAAGCGCCCCGAGTCCTGCAGCGACAGCGCCATGTTCAGCTCCAGGTCGCGCTCGAACTGCGGTACCTGGCCCTCGTCCATCAGCGAGTAGGCGATCTTCTTGACCATGCCGGTGGGCAGGCCGGTGTTGCCGAGTGGGTAGAGCTTGCCCTCGACCTTGATGTACACGGGCGCGCCCGTCGTCAGGAACATGTCCGACGCATTCTTTTCCGTCATCAGCTTCAGGAAATAGCCGATGTCCATGAGCGAACCCCCACTGCCGGGCGAGGAATCGTTGCGATTCCGCCGGATGCTGATGACAATGGCCGCGGATCCCCGGGAGCGCGACCCCCCAATGGCCACAAGCTTCGCACAATTCAGATCGGCCCTGCAGGTGCCCGTGTTCGCAATCGTGCTGGCGCTCACGGCCTGCGCGAGCCTGCCGCCGCCCACCACCGAACTGGCCGCTGCCCGCCAGGCCGTGTCGCAGGCCGGCGACGCCGACGCCGACCAGTACGCGGCCGACGAGATTTCGCAGGCCCGCCGCGCGCTGGAAATGGCGCAGGCGGCGATGGCCAGGGGCCGCGAGGACGAAGCCCGCTCGCTGGCGGTGCAGGCCGCCGCGGTCGCCGACCTGGCGCGTGCGCGCAGCAACCAGGCGGTCACCGAGACCGAGCTGGCGCAGCGCCGTGCCGAGATCAGCCGGCTGCGCCAGAAGCTGGGCGTGGAGGACGGACAATGAAGACCCTGCCGATCTCGCTGGTGCTCGCTGCCGCGCTGCTGGCCGCCGCCCCGGCCCACGCTGCCGACAATCCCGACGCGCAGCGCCTGTCGCAGCGCCTGCAGGCCCTGGACTCTGACCCGGCGACCGCGGGCGTGGCCGCCTACGAGCGGCTGCAGGCGCGGCAGGCGGTGCAGGTGCTCGCACAGGCCCGCAGCTCCGCGCGCGCGGCTGCGCTGAAGGTGGCGCAGGCCCGCGTGGAAACCGCCGAGATCGCCGCCCGGACCGCCGTGACCCGGACCGAAATCGATCGCCTCGACCGCGAGCGCAGCGAGTTGCTGGTCGAATCCAGTCGCCGCGAGGCCGCGCGCGCGCGCCAGGAAGCCGAGCGCCTGCGCATCCAGGCCCAGATCCAGGCCGAGGAAGCCGCGCGCCTGCGCGAACAGGCCGACGAGGACGCCGCCGCCCGGGCCGAGGTCGAAGGGGCGCTGGACAGCGTCGCCAGCGACCAGGCCGCCAAGCTGCGCGCCGCCCGCAAGCGGGCCGCCGAACTGGCCCGGCAGGAAGCCGAGCTGATGCAGCAGGGCGACCAGGAGCAGGGCGGCAGCAGCGACCAGCCCTGATTGACCCGCTTTGTTCGGTTGTCGATAAAAATCAGTTAAGTTTCAATAGCTTGCATCCATGCCGTGTGCCGACCCGATGGCCGGCATCACGCAATCGGGCGCCCCCGACCTGGGGTTGGCCCCAGGGGAATCAGCAGCTTGCGCCATACGCTTGCCGCCCCCGATCCGGGGGAGTAGGGTCAGGCTTGCAGGCGGTCGGAACACCCGACTTGGCCGCCTGGCAGACGCAGGGCCACGACGACATGATTCAGCTGCACAACCCCAGGGACCGCGCCGCCGGAATTGGCATCCGGCCCGGTGCTCCGAAGAAGTTCCCCGTGCCGTCCGCCCTGTCCGATCACCCCGCAACGCCCCGTGCCCATGCCCGGGGCGTTTGTTTTTGTGCTGAAGGAGGCTTCCATGTTTGAAGGGCAACCGCAGGCCGAGCTCGATGCTCTGTTCAAGGCGAACCCGGAGTTCCGCCAGCTCTACCACCACCACAAGGAGCTGGACAAGAAGGTCCTTGACGCCGAACTGGGCGTCCTGCCGGTGGACGACAGCACGCTGCTGCAGATGAAGCGGGAGAAGCTGGTCGCGAAGGATCGCCTGTCACGCCTGTTTGAATCCCTGAAACACTGACACCGTCCCATTCGCGGGCGGCGGCGGCCATCCTCGTCGGTCGTCGCCGTCCGCGATCTCCAGGGCCTGCCGGCCCGGCTGCTGGCAGGCCCTTGCTGCCGGCAGGCCCGTAGTGGATGCGATAATCGCGCTTCGTCTGCATTCCGCGAGCGCCGCATGCCGATCCATTCCTCCGTCCTCGAGCTCATCGCCGATACGCCCATCGTCAAGGCCCGGCGTCTGGATGCCGGCGTGTGCGAGCTGTACCTGAAGCTGGAGAACCAGAATCCCGGCGGTTCGATCAAGGACCGCATCGGCATGAGCATGATCGAGGCCGCCGAGCAGCGCGGCGACATCAGCCCCGGCGACACCCTGGTCGAAGGCACGGCCGGCAACACCGGTATCGGCCTGGCGCTGGTGGCGCAGCAGAAGGGCTACAAGCTGATCCTGGTGGTCCCGGACAAGATGAGCCGGGAGAAGATCTTCAACCTCAAGGCGATGGGCGCCGAAGTGGTGCTGACGCGCTCGGACGTGGCCAAGGGCCATCCGGACTACTACCAGGACCTGGCCGCACGCATCGCCGACGAAACACCCGGCGCCTACTTCATCAACCAGTTCGGCAACCCCGACAACCCGGCCGCGCACGAGCACGGCACCGGCCCGGAGATCCTGCGCCAGATGGCGGAAGTCGGCGGGGTGGATGCGGTGGTGTTCGGCTGCGGCAGCTCGGGGACCATGACCGGCCTGTCGCGCTGCTTCGCCGAGCACGCGCCCAACGTTGAAATGGTGCTCGCCGACCCGGTCGGCTCGATCCTGGCCGAGTACATCAACGAGGGCACGCTCAGCGACAAGTCGGCCAGCTGGATGGTCGAGGGCATCGGCGAGGACTTCCTGCCGCCGATCTCCGATTTCTCGCGGGTGAAGAAGGCTTACGCGATCAGCGACAAGGAGAGCTTCCTCGCCGCGCGCGAGCTGCTGGAGAAGGAGGGCATCCTCGGCGGTTCCTCCACCGGCACCCTGCTGGCCGCGGCGCTCAAGTACTGCCGCGAGCAGGCCACGCCGAAGAAGGTGCTGCTGTTCGTCTGCGACACCGGCAACAAGTACCTGTCCAAGCTCTACAACGACTACTGGATGCTCGACAACGGCTTCCTCGAGCGCGAGCAGCACGGCGACCTGCGGGACCTGATCCTGCGCCCGTACTCGCGCCGCGACACCGTGGTGGTGGGCCCGAACGACCTGCTGGTCACCGCCTACCAGCGGATGAAGCTGTACGAGATCTCGCAGCTGCCGGTGATGGACGGCGACCGCATCGTCGGCATCCTCGACGAGTCCGACGCGCTGCTGCACGTCTACGGCGACGAGGCCCGGTTCCAGGACCCGGTGTCGACCGCCATGGTCAGCAAGCTCGAGGTGCTGGACGTGAAATCGCCGATCGAGGCCCTGCTGCCGGTGTTCGACCGCGGCCAGGTCGCGATCGTCATGGACGGCGACCGGTTCCTGGGCCTGATCACCCGGATCGACCTTCTGAACTACCTGCGCCGGCGCGTTCAGTAAGCAGCCGGCCAGAGGGTCTCACGTCGGCAGGGAAGTCCCCCGCCCAATGGTAGAATTCGCGGTCGCATTGGCTGAATCCACGGGCTTTATGAACAACGAACACGGCGCGGCCCCGGCCGGCTCCCCCGACTGGGGCCTGGGCACCAAGGCCATCCACGCCGGACAGGCCCCCGACCCCAGCACCGGCGCGGTGATGCCGCCGATCTACGCGACCTCCACCTACGCCCAGTCCAGCCCGGGCGTGCACCAGGGCTTCGAATATTCCCGCACCCACAACCCGACCCGCTACGCGTGGGAGCGGGGCGTGGCCGGGCTCGAGGGCGGCAGCCGCGGCTTCGCTTTCGCCTCGGGCATGGCGGCGACCGCGACCCTGCTCGACCTGCTCGACAGCGGCGACCACGTGATCGCCATGGACGACGTCTACGGCGGCACCTACCGCCTGTTCGAGCGCGTGCGCCGGCGCAGCGCGGGACTGGATTTCAGCTTCGTCGACCTGACTGACCCGGCGGCCTTCGAGGCCGCGATTGGCCCGAAGACGAAGCTGGTGTGGATCGAGACCCCGACCAACCCGACCCTGAAGATCGTCGACCTCAAGGCCATCAGCGCGATTGCGAAGAAGCACGGCCTGCTGGTCGTGGCCGACAACACCTTCGCCTCGCCGATGCTGCAGCGCCCGCTCGAGCACGGCGCCGACATCGTCATGCACTCGGCCACCAAGTACCTCAACGGCCACTCCGACATGGTCGGCGGCATGCTGGTGGTCGGCGACAACGCCGAACTGGCCGAGCAACTCGCCTTCCTGCAGAACTCCACCGGCGCCGTGCAGGGGCCGTTCGACAGCTTCCTCGCATTGCGCGGGCTGAAGACCCTGCACCTGCGAATGAAGGCGCACTGCGAGAACGCGCAGGCGCTGGCCGAGCTCCTGGCCTCGCATCCGGCGATCGAGGACGTGATCTACCCGGGCCTCGACTCGCACCCGCACCACGAGCTGGCCAAGAGGCAGATGGACGGCTTCGGCGGGATGCTCTCGATCCGGCTCAAGGGCGGGTTCGAAGCGGCGAAGCGTTTCTGCGAGCGCACCGAATTGTTCACCCTGGCCGAATCGCTGGGTGGGGTTGAAAGCCTGGTCAACCATCCCGCGGTGATGACCCATGCGAGCGTGCCGGTGGAGAACCGGGCGCGGCTGGGGATCGGGGATGAGCTGGTGCGGTTGAGCGTGGGGGTGGAGTCGGCCGAAGACCTCGAGTCCGATCTATCGCAAGCGTTGTCATGAGCGGCTTGGTCAATCAGCTTCGTCAAAGCCTCCAGAAACCCGAATTCTGGGCGTATTCAAGTTGGCTGGATATCGTGACTCGCTACCGTCGCACCAGACTTGGATTGCTATGGCTGTTGGCACCGGTCATGCTTTTTACCTTCATAACTGGGCCACTCTACGCGCGGCTCTTTGGTCGCGATTTGGCATCCTACCTCGTGCACTTGGGCATGGGCTATGCGGTTTGGCGCATGCTTTCGATGGTGATTTCCGATGCGGTCAATTCGCTTCGAAGCAACAAGCCATTCATTATGGATGGAAACGTCCGGCTAACGGATTATGCACTGAAATCCATTGCCAAGGCGTTCTTCTATTTTGTTTTTTCCATGATGGGCATGATCGGTGTGCTTATTTGGTCGCCAGCCGTTCCTGCTTGGTCGATCCTGACATTGTTGGTGACTGTCCCGATTGTTGCGCTCAATTTGTTTTGGATCGCCTACTGCGTGGCATTGCTTGGTGCCCGTTCACCTGACTTTGGGCAGGTGCTACAGACGCTGCTGATGTTGGGCATGCTGTTCACTCCGATCATCTGGGAGGGCAGCCGGTTCCCTGTCGACAGCGTAGCCGGGACGATAGTCCGCCTTAATCCTGCCTTCCACCTGCTTGAGATCGTGCGAGCGCCTCTTTACGGCCATTCTCCCGAGATGGGCTCGCTGTCTTTCGTCGCCGCCATGACCATAGTCGGTTGGGCGTTTGCTGCATTTCTCTGCCGTCGGTACTCGCGCTATGTCCCAATCTGGATCTGAGCTGCCTGTGACTCGTGCGTCGATCGTGGCGAAGGATCTGTCGCTGGTCGTGCCGTATTACGCCCAACCAGAGGAGGCGCCGTCGTCCTCATGGCTGACCATACTTCTCGGTGCAGCAACGGCAGTGCCGCGCCGACGGTTCGCGACATTGCTTGACGGCGTCAACTTCCGGATATCGGAAGGAGAACGTGTCGCGCTGATTGGTCGCAACGGTGCTGGGAAGAGTACGTTGTTACGCACTTTGGCTGGTGCGTTTCAGCCGACCGGAGGTGCGATCAGAATTACAGGGTCGCGACAAGCCCTGTTAAGCGTGGGCCTTGGTTTCAACAAGGAGGCAACGGTGCAGGAGAATATCTACCTGCGCGCCTCGGCAATGAATATCCCGTCATCCGATATCCGAGACATGGTCGAACCGGTGCTTGAGTTTTCCGGGATAAGGGATATTGCGAATCGACGCTTGCTGACGCTGTCAAGTGGTCAGAGAATGCGCCTTGGCTTTGCTATCTCTACGATGATTCAGCATGACATCATGCTTCTCGACGAGTGGCTAGGTACGGGAGATGCGCAGTTCATTCGACGTGCCCAGCGACGCATGATGGACCGGGTGAATGGCAGCAAGATCGTGGTCATTGCCAGCCACAAGCGATCGTTGCTGAAGTCGCTTTGTACTCGAGGTTTGGTTCTTGAGGGAGGGAGCATCGTGTTCGACGGTGACATCTCCGAGGCATTCGCGGCCTACAGGGACCTGTATCCGGTCGGGGAAAGGGTAAAGGCAGCAAGGGCCAGAAAGTATCAGATTGCCAAGGCCATCGAACGGAAGGTTGAGAGAAGGATTGCTGCAAGGGCCAAGGAGCAGGTTGGCGCGGATCCGGGCGAGGAGGGCGTCACCGCTCCTTCGCGCGCGAAGAGGTCGCCAAGACGGGAATCGCGTTCCGGGAACGAATCCGGGACAGATGGCCGCCGGTAGCTGTCCGGGTCATGCGGATTCTCCTCATTGCCTACGACTATCCTCCTACGCAGTCGCCGCGTGCGCTGAGGTGGCGCTATCTGTCGCGGGAGTTGGCCATGCTTGGTCATGAGGTCCACGTTCTTATCCCTGATCTTGGCGAGCCACAGCTGGACCAGCCACAGGGACCCGGCCGCGTGGTGGTTCATGCAAGCTTCCCGGGGCCCTTCGGTTGGCTCGTCCGTCGTTCCAATCGCAAGCATTCGAAGCGCCAAGGGAAGAGCGCCGGTCCTCCCTTTGATCAGAGCGGAAGCACCGTCACGCTGAACTGGCGGGGCGCGGTAGTTGATGCCGCCAAGCGGCTAGCTAGCTTCGTCCTGTTCCCGGATGTGCGAGCGGAATGGACGCCTTGGGCGCGTCGCCGCCTGAGGTGGATTCTTGCTGAGATCGTTCCGCATGTCGTCATTTCCTCGCATGAACCGGCGACGACGCTGCTGCTGGGTATGTACGCGCGGAATCAGGGCTTCACCTGGCTGGCAGACTTGGGAGACCCCGTGCGTACAGCCTACACCCCGCGCCGTTGGCGCCGGCACGCGCTGAAGTTCGAGGCTCTGGTGTGCCGACGAGCTGACCGGATCCTGGTGACGAATGGGGCCACGCGAGATCTCTTGGTCGAGCGCCATGGCCAGGAGCCGGATCGTTTCCTGGTGCTTCCCAATGGTTACGACGATCGACGCACGCGCCACATCATGGAAGAGATGTCCTCCGTGACTTTCGATGAGCAGCGATTGGAGTTGATCTATGCCGGACGCCTGTACGACTATCGTAACCCGGCGCCGCTACTGCAGGCGGTTGCAGGATGTCCAGGTGTGCGCCTGACCCTTATCGTTCCGGATCCGCCACCGGCTACCGAACTGGCGGCCATCGCCGCACATGCCGGCAGCGGACTACGCGTACTCGGGGCGTTACCCCATGTGCAGGTACAGCAGTTGCTCGAGCGAGCGGACATCCTAGTGAACTTTGGAGACCGGGCTCAACCCGTCCGGACCCCCGCGAAGCTTTATGAATACTTTGGCGTCAAACGGCCAATCCTCCACGTGCACAGCAGTGGCGCGGATGCAGCCGTGGCGTTATTGCACGGGTTGCGTCGCGGCTGGATATGTTTGGACGACGAGAATGCCTTGCGTGGGTTGCTGGCGGATCTTTGCACGCGCAAACAGGAGGGAGTGCTATACCAAGGGATGATGCTCTCTCCCTTGCCTGGCTACGCGCATTCCAGCTTGGGGCTTAAGCTGGAGGCCTGCATCAGGGATGTCGTGGGATCGCGACAACAGGCAAGCAGTAGGGCGTAGGCGTCTTCCGCCATCCAGCCAGAACCTGATTCGATCAAGCATGCCCAGATCAACCGACCCGATACAGCATCCCGACGACGGTCAGCTCAATGCTCTCCAGGCGAAACTGAGGGAGCGGTCGCTGGAGATTAAGTTCCTGCGCCAGAAATGTGAAAACCTGGAGCTTCGAATTCAGGAGATCCAGGCTTCCGATTCTTGGCGCGTCACGGCACCTATGCGCACGATCTCAGGTTTTCTGAGGAAACTGCTCCAAACCGCACGCCGCAAACGAGTGGCGAATCACGGCGCAGTCAGGGCGCCAGGCACGATTACGCGGAATCTCCCGGAAGAGCTTCCCCCGTGCGACAGCTTCGTGCTTTACAGGATCATCGGGAACGACCTTTATCCTCGCCATGAGAAAGGCCAAGCGCTGGCGAATCTTCGCTTCATTCTCGAGCATGAACCGGAGCTCGAGGGATGCGAGAAGCGGTTCCTCTTGAACAGGATTCTGGATGGTGACCAGGAGCGGGCCGCGATGGATCTACTCGAGGAGCGAGGGTGCCCTTACATGCGGTTGCCGTTCGAGCCAAGCGAGTACCAAAAGCTGGGGTTGGACGAGGGAGTCCTGCCAAATCCTGGCTTCTTAGCGAGCGAAGCCTATGGCTCACTGGACGACGCCGCCAAGGCGAGACTCATGGTTGCGCTGTATCGCCGGAAGAACAACTACGTCATGAACTGCAATGGGGCCAGAAATCTGGCCTTGGACGACGGTAGATTGCGCGCCAAGTGGGTTATGCCATGGGATGGGAACTGCTTTGTCACGCAGGATGCGTGGAAGAAGATTCGCAACGATGTTGTCGAGGCTTCCCATAAAAAATACTTCATCGTTCCGATGGCGAGAATGCTCGACAATAGGCCGCTTCTCGAAGGCCGGCCCATTCCAAAGCCTGTCGAGGAGCCCCAGATAATATTTCGCGCCGACGCGGCAGAGCAGTTCAATGTGGAATTCCATTACGGGCATCGGGACAAGGTGGAGCTGTTGTGGCGGCTCGGCGTCGACGGGGAGTGGAGTGGGTACGAGGACGACCCTTGGGACCAGCAGCGTTCGCCGGTGTCGGTCGATGCCGCGCATGTTGGCACTGCTGGTTGGGTGGCGAGATTGTTCTCCGGCATGCGGTCGCTTGAAGAGAACACGGATTCAGCGGCGTGGCAGCGGGGGCTCGCCCGGTCCATCGCGATCGTCTCGACGCTTGAAAATCTTGATGGCGAAGTAGAGCGGACGTGGACGTGAGCGAAGCCTGTGTTCGATCTGGCAATCTTAGGTACTCTTTGGGTTTGTTTGGAGCAGTTATAGTGATCATCGGTTATACATCTGGCGTTTATGATCTTTTCCACATCGGCCATCTCAGCATCTTGCAGAACGCGAAGAGCCAATGCGATCGACTGATCGTGGCGGTGACGACTGACGAACTTTCCGCGTCCAGAAAGGGGAAAATGCCCGTAATTCCGCTCGCCGAGCGCATGGCGATCATCAGGGAGTTGCGATGCGTGGACGAGGTGGTTGCGCAAGAGAACATGGACAAGTTCGGAGCTTGGGAGCGGTATCGCTTCCATCGGATGTTTGTCGGCGATGACTGGAAAGGGAATCCCAACTGGGTTGCCTTGGAGAGACGTTTCGAACCGCACGGCGTCGAGATCGTCTATTTTCCATACACGACGCACACATCCAGCACAAAACTGCGAGAAGCCCTCGATTCCATCACATCGGGCCCAGCCTGATGTGTCCAATCCAATTCCGAGTGCCCCCGATCGGAGGTCAATCATGAAACCAAGCGACGAACTGCTTCAGTTCGAGAAAAAATTTCATCAGCGGCGGCTTCGAATCGCTGATAGTGATACGTGGACTCTATCGGTTCGGCCAGAACAAATCACCATGGGAAACATGGTGCTTGCGTGTCGATCCGGCGCATCGTCGATGGCCGGTCTGTCGGCTGAAGAAGCGCACGGAATGGCCGTTGGGTTTGCGCTCGCAGAGAGATTGGCCAAGGATGTACTCGGAGCGCAACGCGTGAACTATCTCTGCTTGATGATGCAGGACCCGATAGTGCACTTCCATATCCTGCCGCGCTACGAGGTGCCGGTCACCCGTTACGGGCGCCTGTGGGAAGACATGGATTGGCCCGCGCCACCGACCATCGCTCCGGTCAGGACGGATGACGAAGTTCTGGAGCGCATCCGCGATGATCTGTCCAACGGCTTGTGACTCGTCTTGTGCACGCTGGCTCCAAGAGGTGGGGACATGCAATTGCTTGCTCATCGCGGACATCAGGGGCTGGCGCCAGAGAACAGTATTTCCGGGCTTTTGAGTTTGCCCCCCGGCATCGACGGGATTGAAGTGGATGTCAGGGCCAGTGCCGATGGCGTGCCGGTCTTGCTGCATGATGCCGATCTCGCGCGTAAGACAGACGGTTCCGGAGTCGTTGAGGAGACCGCCTTCGCGATGCTGCGGAAACTGCGAGTAAAAGGATCCGCCGAGCCGCCGCCACGGTTAGAAGTGTATCTGGATCGTGCGGCCAACCATCTTGAATTCGCCAGAAAGCAGGAATGTCATGCATCCGGCTCCGGAATCTATCTAGATATCAAGATCCAGGACAAGGCAGTTCTGGAAAGAGTGGCAAGAGAAGTTTCACGCCTCTCCATTGCGTCGAGGATAGTTTGGCTCGCCAGGAATCGTTCCGATTTCGAAATTCTTGCGGGCGAAGCGCGAGTGGGGTCGAGATTTGGATTGCTGGGTTGCAATCGGAGCAACTTCGCGGAAAGCCTGGCGGTCGCAGGACACTATGGACTCGAGATCATGTTCCTGCAGCACGGGCGAGATGCATTCCTCGAGAACATGGGCCTTGTCGGGAATATAAGATCGGCCGGCCTGCAGGCAGGTGCCTCGATTCTGAACGGATTGCAGGATCTGGAATTAGCGCGGGAGGCCGGATGCACGCATGCAATTACCGACTTCCCACCTCCCGCGCTACTCGATCAGGGAGCGTTCGGGATAAGCGACTTCGATAGGTGATCCGCGACCGCTCTTGACGACATTTTTCCGTGAGGAAGGACTTCCTCGACCATCTTGCTTCGGAGTGAATACAGAGGGTCGTTTCCTTCCACGACGACCTGCTGGAATATGTCATTGAGCTCTTGTGACGTTCTGGCTTGATAGAAGCTTTGGGAGAGAAACTTCCCGACGGAATTAAGGCCGACGGTTCTCTCGGAGACAAGCCAGATGATTGGTTTCCCCGTCGGGAGGTACTCGGCGAGGAATGAACCGCAATCGGTGATAAGCGCGTCCGACGAACGGAAAACGTCAAAATAATCCCCGTCGTCGTAAACCGACGAGTTCATTCCGATCTCCCACTCGTCCACATACGCCTGGTATTCCTCGGGAAGCATCATCCTCGCGCGTTCCAAGGATAGGGCCATTCTCGGGTGAGGCTTGTACACCCAATCGATGTCCGCATGATGGGTGCGGAGCAAGGCAACTTCCGGACCTGACCACTGGAAGGTCGACATGCCGAGGCTGTTGCGCTCGACCGAATGGTGCGGCGCGAAAATTACCCGGCGGCGGGCATCCATTCGATTCTTCCATACGGAAACCTGAGCGCGAACTGGCGGCTTTTCGAAATAGACGTCCAGCTTGGGATAGCCGGTCACGACGATCTTGTCACTGGCAGATGGGTCGTGCTCGACGTGCATCTTTCGATGCAGCTCGGTCTGAGTAAAATAGGCCCACAGATACGAATGGAACGTGCTGATGTTGTAGTGCATCCCGTGGTTCGCCATCATGATGAACCCATAATGCATGTAGGCGCACAACATTCTGCCTATCAATCGCCTGGGAAAGTCCTTAGCCCCCCAAGGCTGTTGGATGAAAACCACATCGTAATCGATGTTCTCTACCGGGAGTGCCCGGTCGTTCTCGAGATCGAAAAGCTCGTACCGGATCTCGCCCTTGGTCGCGAAATACGCTACCTGTTCTTCAAAATCGATCGCGCGCTCGTCCGGTGGAAGCCTCTCGGAAGTGCTCGACAAGTGGACCGCGAAGCTGCATTCGAAGAGATTGGAACTGCCTAGCTCCCGGATAAGCTGATCGCCGTTCCACTTTTCTTTTTCGCTCACGAGGAATCCGACCCTCACTTTTCTCCCGGACGTCGCCACGGACGTGCGTATCCGTTGCGCTACTTCCTCGTTCAGAACGCGGACTTCCCGGGCTCGAAGGAAATCCAGCGCGTCATACGCATTCTCGGGGTGGAGCCGTGGATAGCCAAGCTTGCTGGGCAGCGGCGCTTTCCAAGAGTTGGAAGAGGGGGCGGCGCTGGAAGTGGCCTTCTTTCTGCGTGACTTCGTGCGTGACTTCGTGCGCGACTTCGTGGGTACGACGGTCGCGGCATGCGGCACTGGGAGTCGCTCTCCGGCGCTGAGTGGGATGTCTTCGACACCCTCGTTGCATGTAGGGGCGAGTCCGTTGCTCGAGACCCTTCGCAACAGTGAGGTCCACTGCTGCATGATGGTTTCCGAGGAAAAGTTGCGTGCGTAGGTAATGCCGCTCGCGGATAATTCCTCCCGCAGCGATGCGTTAACCATCAATTCTTCCAGCTTGGCCGCGAAGTCTTCCGGATCTGGACGCGCGATCAGTCCGGATCCACTTTGGACGATGAAATCGGAAGATGGATAGACGCCAGCGACGCTTACACCGGGAAGACCGGCCGACATGGCTTCGACGACGACTAGGCCGAATCCTTCGCAGAGAGATGGAAATGCATGTATCGATGCGGATTCATACACCGCGTCAACATTCCGCGTAACTCCTTTGAGAATTACCCGGTCCGTTAATCCAAGGGCGCTTATCCTTCGCTGAAGCTCCTGGCGGTGCTCTCCCTCCCCATATATCTCCACCCTCCATTCCGGATACCTTTTCTCAAGCTTGGAGAAGGCTTCAATGAGGAGCTCGTGGTTCTTCTGCGGATGAAGGCGGCCCACGGAAATGATTACATTTTCCTTCACCAAAACCCGTTCGGCAGGAGAGTGTGCCCTTACATAGTTCGGGATGACATGCGCCCGTCGGCGATCTTCCTCCGGCAGGTCGCCGAAGAAGACCGGATTGAGGATGGTGAATGCTTGAGGACGTAAAGCCCTGGAGAGCTTGACGAACTTCTCGCCGATCCTTTCGGGGTAGACACGAGGATCGCCATTATATGAACAGACCACTGGCGTCCTGCTTCGTCTGGCGGCCTCTGCAATCAGGAAATGTGCTGCGGTAAAAAATGAAACGACCAGGTCCGGACGTTCGTTGAGTAGCACTTCCCGCAGACTGGATATAGCGGAAGCTTCTTCCTTCTTCCACTGCGAGTAGTAGCTGTTCCTCCCGAAGAGCGAGGATAGCTTCTCCCCGATGCCCGTTTCGCCTTCAACCAGCTTATAGACGGTCCGGGTAAAGACAAATGCGCCATACGACAGCATGAACCTGGCGCCCAGGCTGCCGACGTCAACGAGATTGGTGGCTCTCGCGCGGAACTTCATCGAGGTCCGGTCCCAGAACCCAAGTCCATATCCGAGCCTTCGTCTTGCGACGATGTGCCTTACCGCCTCGTTAAGCGGGTAGAAAGCTTTCGATCGAGCCTTTGTCTGCGACACAACGACGACTTCGTGACCATCTTCGGACAGGCTATTGGCCAGCCAGACAAGGACTTTCGTAGATCCGTCTTCGCCAAAAATAGATCTTCTGAACAGCATTATTTTCATTGGGGGAAGTCGCTCCGGTATTGTTCTGTGTCGCTGGGCTGAGGGCGGCGACCTGCTTTCAATCCTGATACGTCAGCGCTGGTGCTTCGGTTCCCTTGGAGCTGGCAGGTCTTCTGGGCGCGCACCATCGCCTGTTGCGCCTTGCGTAGGAATCGGTAGCCTTTTCCTGTGCCAAGAAATGTCCGACCTGACGATCCTCGCCGGATTGCCGGCTGCGATGACATGTGGGGGAATCGACTTGGTGACCACGGAGTTGGCAGCTATGACGGTGTCGTGGCCGATGGAGACCCCTTTCGCGACATAAGTGTTCTCTGCGAGCCAAACCTTGTTCTCCAGCGTGATACTCCTCGAAGGATTGATCCTGTTCCCTTCCAGGTCGAGGATGGAGTGCATATCGCAGGTCCTCAGGGTGGCGTTGGAGAGGAGGCATCTCCTGCCCAGGTGGATGCATGCGCCTTCCAATGCGATGAACTTGCATTGCCGGTTTATCTTCGATGCGGCGCCAATCCTCACCGTCGAGCCGTCGCCGATGTCAAAGAAGCCTTGCAGCTGGACTTTGTTGCCCAGAACCAACCTTCCGCCACCTTCCCTGAAGCGGATCCTCGTACGGCCGAGCAAGACGACATCCCGGCCGAACTCCACTTCTCCATGGGGGCCGGAGATATCAAGCTCGTAGGCGTCGGGATTGGAAACTCGACCTTTTAAGGCGATATTCTTGCTTGATTGATTCATGACGTGGAGGCCTCAGCTCGGGCTATAAATGATCAGTTGTCGGTTTTCAACGCTCGGTTTGGGACCTGCCAGCTTATCCAGATGGTCGATTCTATCCCGACGTTCGGGGTCGTCGGATCGCTTGCTCTCTTGCGCATTGATCTGACATACAGGGTTGGATGCCCGGCCTTCCTGAAGAAACCGCTTATGCGTTCTTCCCCCTTCGCTCTGATCTTGCCCCTCTGCCGGTAGCCTGCTGCAGTTATGCTGGCTTCCACCTTAGAGAAGGCGGTCCTTGCATCCATTCCGGTTGTTCGGAACGACACTCCGCGTCGCGTCGCTCCATCCTTGTCCGCGAACGAACGCGACCGAACCGGCTCGAACGCATTCGCAAGCCTGATATTCGCAGGAAGAGCGCTGCGCAGTGTCTGGTGCCGGTTGTATTTCGACGGATGCGCAAGCCGCTCGCCGCCGTGGTAGTTAGCCGCGGCTTTCCGGGCCCGGCCCATGAGGTTGTATTTCTCGCCAAGCAGGCGTGAGCCTTCTATGGTCAGGTGGCCATCGTCGCGATACATGATGTTGCCATCGATGATGGTCTTGCAGTAATGCTTGTCGCAAAGGAATTCGTCCAGGAACACGACAGGCATAGTGTCTTGAACGGCTTGTAGCAAACTGATGGACGACGCGTTCTCCCGGAGATGGCCTTCAACGGATATTCTGCAGTCCCCGTCGCGCAGGGCTCCCCGCATGATGGCCTGCGTCGCGCACTTGGAAAGATCCTCGCCAGTCGAAGGCGGAGGCGAAACCCAGACGATTCGGGATCCTGCAGAGTTCACAAGTTCCGCCGTTGCCCGCATGCTGGATAGAACGGCATCCGTGGAGCCGCGAGGAAGCACGCTGCCGTCCCGGGTATAGAGTTGGCGTACGGCCGGTCGCATCGCGGATGACGCGATCACTAGGTCGATGTCATGGCGCCGGATGTACTTGACTACGCGATCATTGAACTCTATGCACCTCTCCGCAAATTTAGCGTCGAATCTTCCTTCCCCCACGATGGAAATGCCCATGAACGGCCCGCAAGCAGATCGGGTCATCTGCACGAATGGGGGTGAACCTGGACTGTGGAGCAGTGCCTGCCCCAAGTGCATCGCGAAACTGTCGCCCCATAGCAGTATGTGGGGATCAGGTCCGCTTTGACACTCCTTCGCCGACTTCAAGCTGCGGCATGCGCTGCTCATGCCGTAGTTCGGGCTCAGCCTGCGGCCGAGATCAAGGTCTTGGTAGCTGACTCCCGATCTCGTGCTGCGTTGGGGAAGTCCGTCGGTGGTGTATGCAATGGCCCCAATCGCGATGAAAGAGGCCAACATGCCTGCTGATGCACTGAAGACGGCCGCACGAGTGTGTAGCAATCGGGGCTTCTGACGATTGTGGCTTCGAAAAGGATTCTCGACGAAGCGCCATGTCATATAGGCAAGAAAAAGGGAGAACACTGCCAGAAGAAGCATGATGGTTCGCGATGGTTCGTCAATGCGTGCCATGCGCGCGAAAGCAAACAATGGTTGATGCCAGAGGTAGGCGCTGTAGCTTATAAGGCCGATCGCCACTAATGGCTTCAGCGAAAGGGCGCGAGCGATGAGGCTGGAGGACGTGCTGAACAATATAATGAGCATTGTTCCTCCGACAGGCGCAAGCGCCCATGCCGACGGGAATGGCGTTTCGCTGCTGTAGCAGACGACCGAGTAGGCGATCAGGAACAGCCCCCCCAGTGATAGCAGGTCGTTTGGTTCGACGGACTGGCGTTTCAGCACGAAGGCGCAGATGGAGCCGGCGCCGAGCTCCCACGCGCGGAAAGGGAGCAGGTAGAAATTGGCATCTGGTGCGTTCCTACACCCCCATTCGGCTAATCCGAAGCTCGCCATCGAAAGGACCATGACGCCCGCGAATGGCCATTTCCGGCCGACTTTCCATAGAGCCCAAAGCAATGGCGGGAAGAAAATGTAGAACTGCTCTTCGACCGCCAGGCTCCATGTATGGAGCAAGGGATTCAGCTCGGTCGCGGAGGCGAAGTAGTCAGTGTTCAGCCAAAGCGCGATATTCGAGACGAACAGTGCCACTGCCATGATGTTGCGGCCGAATTCCTCGAGTTGACTCGGCAACATGAAGGCCCATGCTAAGGGCAGGCATGCGAGCATTACGAACAGCAATGCCGGCAAGATGCGACGAGCGCGGCGCTCATAGAAGCGTGCGACCGAGAACCTGCTTGCTTCGAGATCGTTGATGAGAATCGTCGTGATCAGGTAGCCGCTGATGACGAAGAAGATGTCCACGCCAACATAGCCACCCGAGAATGTTCCGAATCCGGCGTGGAACAGGATGACCGGTATAACGGCGATGGCGCGCAGGCCATCGATTTCTGGTCTGTAGTTCATCAAAATATTCCTGGCAGACGAAAACGGTAGCGCAGTGATTGCCTGGCTAGGTCTGCGGTACGATGTATGTTTGTTCCACGCTGTGCGATACCGGGCGATCAGAACGCTGATTCCTGGCTCGGGTCATGAGCGGGGCTTTGCCAAGCACGTGGCATACCTTCAAGAAGATAGCGCACAGCGTTCTTGGTTCGTTCGTGGCGTTGTGTGTCGTGAGGGGGCGAGCTCATTCGTGCCAACTTTCATGGCGTTCCAACGAGCGGCAGGAAGGTCCAATCGATTTGGGGATGGCGGTTGCTTCATGCGTGGCATGGCGCGGTAGTGCGCAGCCTGCGGTCGGAGGGATTTGGCAGACAGGCGTCCTCCCGCCTATTCACAATAGCCTTGGTCTCCTCGTTAGGTCGCAGAAGCACGTTTTCAGAAAGCTGTAGACGAAGGGCCGAAAGCGAGAATCCTGCGGTAGCTTTGGCGACCAACCGGGTCAAAGTACCGATTCCAGCTCCGGCAGAATCTTGAACAGATCCCCCACCAGCCCGATGTCCGCCACCTCGAATATCGCGGCCTCGGCGTCCTTGTTGATGGCCACAATCGTGCCGGCGTCCTTGATGCCGGTCAGGTGCTGGATCGCGCCGCTGATGCCGATGGCGACGTACAGGTCGGGGGCGATGATCTTGCCGGTCTGGCCGACCTGCAGTTCGTTGGGGACGTAGCCGGCGTCGACCGCGGCGCGGGAGGCGCCCACGGCGGCGCCGAGCTTGTCGGCGAACTTGTAGATGATGTCGAAGTTTTCCTTCGAGCCGACGCCGCGGCCGCCGGAGACGACGCGACGGGCGCTCTGCAGGTCGGGGCGGTCGGACTTGCCGGCGGCCAGGCCGATGTAGCGGGTGTGCGAGGGCAGGTCGGCTGCGACGGAAGCGGCCTCGACCGCGGCGCTGCCGCCCTTGGCCGCTTCCGGCCAGGACGCGGTGCGCACCGTGGCGACGACGACGTGTTCGGCCGGGGCCTCGACGGTGACGATCGCGTTGCCGGCGTAAATCGGGCGCTTGAACACGTGGCTGCCTCCGACCGCCATGACATCCGAGACCTGCGCGGTGCCGAGCAGGGCGGCCACGCAGGGCATCAGGTCCTTGCCGAAGGTGGTGCTGGGACCGAACACGTGGCTGTAGCCGTCGGCCAGCTTGGCCACCTGCGGCGCCAGGATCTGGGCGATGGCGTTCGCGTTCGCGTCGTTGGCGACCGTGAGCACCTTCGCCACGCCGTCGATCTGCGCGGCTTCGGCGGCGACGGCGGCCGGGTCGGCGGCCAGCACGACGATGTCGATGGCCTCCGGCGACAGCGCCTGCGCGGCGGACACGCACTTGGCGGTGGATGGATTGAGCTTGCCGTCCAGGTGTTCGGCGACGATCAGGACCTTGGCCATTACAGCAACCCCTTCTGCTTGAGTGCGGCGACCAGCTCGGCCGCGTCCTTCACCATCACGCCGCGGCTGCGCTTGGCCGGCGGGGCGTAGTGGGTGGTCTTGAGCGTGTCGCCCGAATCCACGCCGAGGTCGGCGAACGGAATGCTTTCCAGCGGCTTGCTCTTGGCCTTCATGATGTCCGGCAGCTTGATGAAGCGCGGCTCGTTCAGGCGCAGGTCGGTGGTAATCACGGCCGGCAGGTCGACTTCCAGCGTCTCCAGGCCGGCGTCGACCTCGCGGGTGACCGAGGCCTTGCCGTCGGCCACTTCCAGCTTCGAGGCGAAGGTCGCCTGCGGGCGGCCCCACAGCGTGGCCAGCATCTGGCCGGTCTGATTGGCGTCGTCGTCGATCGCCTGCTTGCCGAGGATCACCAGGTCCGGCTGCTCCTTCTCGACCAGCTTGAGCAGGGTGCGGGCGGCGGTCAGCGGCTGGATCGGCTGCTCGGACACCACGTGGATGGCGCGGTTGGCGCCCATCGCCAGGCCGTTGCGCAGGTGGGCCTGGGCGTCGGCCGGGGCGATCGTGGCGACGACCACTTCGGTCGCGATGCCCTTGTCGCGCAGCCGCAGGGCCTCTTCCAGCGCGATTTCGTCGAAGGGGTTGGCCGACAGCTTGACGCCGTCGGTGACCACGCCGGAGCCGTCGGGCTTGACCTGGATGCGGACGTTGTAGTCCACCACGCGCTTGTAGGCGACGAGGATCTTCATCGTGTGGGGAATCCTTGCGATGGGGCGGCGCGCCGGGCAGTTCCGGCACGGATCGCCGATTTTACCGGCTGGCCGCCGCGGGCGCGACCCGGCGGCAAACCGCTGCGCGCCCGCGTCCCCTTGGCCGAAAGACCGGTGCCGGCCGGTTGGGCGCCCAAGCTAGAATGGTGCGGTTTCCCCCAGGAGCGAGTTCATGGTCGAAGGCACCCGCAAGGGCAAGGTGTTCGCCAGCGCCGAGGCGGCGCTGCAAGGCGTGGTGGCGGATGGGCAGACCCTCGCGGTCGGCGGTTTCGGCCTGTGCGGCATTCCCGAGGCGTTGATCGCCGCGCTGCGCGATTCCGGGGTCAAGGGCCTGACGGTGATTTCCAACAACGCCGGCGTCGATGGCTTTGGCCTGGGCCAGTTGCTGGGGACGCGCCAGATCCGCAAGATGATTTCGTCCTACGTGGGCGAGAACAAGGAGTTCGAGCGCCAGTTTCTGGCCGGCGAGCTCGAGCTCGAGTTCAACCCGCAGGGCACCCTGGCCGAGCGCCTGCGCGCCGGCGGCGCAGGGATCCCGGCCTTCTTCACCGCCACCGGCTACGGCACCGTGGTCGCCGAAGGCAAGGAGACGCGCGAGATCGACGGCCGCCACTACGTGCTCGAGACCGCGTTGGTCGCCGACGTCTCGCTGGTCAAGGCATGGAAGGCCGACGAGGCCGGCAACCTGCTGTTCCGCAAGACCGCGCGCAACTTCAACCCGGCCTGCGCGATGGCGGGCAAGACCTGCATCGTCGAGGTGGAGGAGGTCGTCGAGATCGGTGCCATCGACCCCGACCACGTGCACCTGCCGGGCATCTACGTCGACCGCATCGTGCACAACCCGAATCCCGAAAAACGCATCGAACAGCGCACCGTGCGTGCGGCAGGAGCGCAGTAATGGCCTGGACCCGCGAAGAGATGGCGCAGCGCGCCGCCCGTGAGCTTGAAGACGGCATGTACGTCAACCTCGGCATCGGCCTGCCGACGCTGGTCGCCAACTACATCCCCGATGGCGTGGATGTGTGGCTGCAGTCGGAGAACGGCCTGCTCGGCATCGGCCCATTCCCGACCGAGGACGAGATCGACGCCGACCTGATCAACGCCGGCAAGCAGACCGTCACCGCGCGCGCCGGCGCCAGCTACTTCGGCAGCCACGATTCGTTCGCCATGATCCGCGGCGGTCACATCGACCTGGCGATCCTGGGCGCAATGGAGGTCACCGACCAGGGCGACCTGGCCAACTGGATGGTGCCCGGCAAGATGGTCAAGGGCATGGGCGGGGCCATGGACCTGGTGGCCGGGGTCAAGCGGGTGGTGGTGCTGATGGAGCACTGCACCAGGAAGGGCGACTCGAAGATCCTGCCCGAGTGCACGCTGCCGCTGACCGGCGTGGGCGTGGTGAGCCGGATCATCACCGACCTGGCGGTGTTCGACGTGACTGGCGACGGGCTGGTGCTGCGGGAACTGGCACCAGGCGTGGAGCTGGAAGAAGTGAAGCAGAAGACCGGCGTCGCGTTCAGCCAGGCGTGAATCCGTGAATGCGGGCGTGGCGGGGGCCGCCATGCCCGAACCGGGATCGGCGTACCTGCTTTCCGGTATTCTTCAGGCAAACTCCGGCTTGAATCTGCCTTACCTGAGGAATCCCACATGCGTAATTACCTGACCGCGGGCATCGTGCTCGGCTTGCTGGCGGGCTGCTCGTCCAATCAGGACCCGGCCACCGCCAAGGCCGGGGCGGCGGCTGCAGGCAGCGCGCTGACGGCCGATACGGGCGCCGCGTTCACGTCGCGCGCGCCGATGTCGGGCGTGGCCTCCCTTCCGGACCGCGGCGAACTGCTTGCATACGAAAAGACCCGTCCGGCCACGCACAGCGGTGCGTACTCGGCCTATCCGGTCGCGATCAGCGAAGCGCACGCGCTCAATGCGATGCGTACCGGCGAGATGGTGATCAACGCCCCCGATGGCGAACCGATCCACCTGGCGTACGAGCGCCATGAAGAGGGCAAGGACGGCAACTGGACCTGGATCGGCCGCAACGCCGAGGGTGCCAGCGCGGTGATCACGTTCGGCGAGAAGGCCGTGTTCGGCGTGATCCCGCAGGGTGCCACCGAGAGCCTGAACCTGACGACGAGCGCCGGCCGGCCGTGGCTGGTGCAGACCGACCGCAGCAAGCTCGCCGGCATGAACGGGATGCCGCGCCGCGATGCCGGCGACCAGCTGCTTCCGCCGGCGATGGCCGGCGCAATGACGGCGCGGACGGGCTCCGCGACGACCGCGCCGTCGGCTCCCGTGATGGCGAATGCCTCCGCGTCGGCTGCGGTCGTGGACGTCCTGATCGGCTACACCCCGGGGTTCGTGACCGGGATCGGCAGCGAATCCGGCGCCGTCACCCGGCTGGTGAACATGGCGGCAATCGCCAACGACGCCTACGCCAACAGCGGCGTGAACATGCGCATCCGCCTGGTCAAGACCCTGAAGGTCAACTATCCGGATGACACCGACAACGGCGATGCACTGCAGAAGCTGACGGGCTACGAGGCTGGCGAGAATGGTGGGCCGATCGATCCCGACCCCGCGTTCAAGGAGCTGCGCGAGATGCGCGATGAAGTCGGCGCCGACCTTGTTTCGCTGGTACGCGCGTTCCGCACGCCGCAGAACAACGGCTGCGGCATCGCCTGGCTGATCGGCAGCGGGAAGACCGGGATCAGCCCGCAGGATGAACCGTTCGGCTACTCGGTCGTCAGCGACGGCAACGACAAGGACGAGGACGACGGTTACACCTACGGTTGCAGCCAGGAGACCCTGGCCCACGAGCTGGGCCACAACATGGGCCAGGCGCACAACGAAGAAGACAGCAAGGACGACGACGGCAACCTGTCGTATGGCCTCCATGAATACTCGTTCGGCTACCGGGAAAGCTCGTCGACGGGCTTCTACACGGTGATGTCGTACCCGCACGAGGACGGCAACCAGACCGGGATCCGTTATTTCGCCAATCCGGACATCAAGTTCGGCGGCCGGCCGACCGGTATTGCCAACAAGTCGGACAACGCGCGCAGCATGAATCAGTCGATGCCGGTTGTTAGCCAGTTCAGGTCGACCGTCGTGCCGTTACAGGGCGTTAGGAACGATTTCAACGGGGATGGGAAAAGTGACATTCTCTGGCGAAATTCATCTACGGGCGGCAACCTGTATTGGCCAAGCGGTAACTATTCGAACCTAAAGGCATTGCAACCGGTTGCGGGTCGAACATGGATCGTGGCGGGTGTGGGGGATTTCGGTGATGACGGCAAGAGCGATATTCTTTGGTGGAACAAGTCCACGAATAGTGTGATGGTCTGGCCTGATGCCGACTATGGTAAGCGGAAAGTGTTGGGCAATGTTGCATATGCATCTTGGGTGGTAGCCGGTATTGGCGATGTCAACGGCGATGGAAGGGATGACATTGTCTGGAGGAATGCCGGTACTGGTTATAACCTTTACTGGGATGCTGGTGATCCAGCTAGGAAAGTACGATTGCATGCGATCACGACCCCAGGGTGGAAGATTGAGGGGATTGGAGATTTCAATGGGGACGGCCGTGACGATATTTTGTGGCGGAACTTCGCTACGGGAAAGAACATTTACTGGAGTGCTGGCTCTTACGACAAGCGTGTGAGCCTCCACGACCTCAAGGGGAATCACTGGCGAGTTGCCGGGATCGGTGATTTCGACGGAGATGGCAAAGCGGATATTTTTTGGCGCCACTCATCTCTTGGAAATAATCTGTATTGGAGAGCTGGCGAGTACTCGCGCCTTGTTATTGCTCAGCCTGTGGACGTATCGAAATGGTCGCTTGTACAGATTTCCGATTTCGATGGTGACGGACGATCGGATGTTCTGTGGAGAAACCGATCGGGGCTGAATCTCTATTGGCGCGGTGGTGATTATAGTGATCGCAAGTCGTTGCATCCCATCACGAATCAGGATTGGAACACAGTCCCGTAATCGTCCGAAGCGGTCGCTTTTTTAGCGATCGCTTTTTTGGGTCCTCGATGCCATTGATGTGGTCACGTCCGGCTGGTCGTCCCTTTCCTTGCCGGATCATCACGCCAACACCGCAATCTTAAGGTGGCGTAGGCCTGCCATTGATCTGTGTAGTACAGCGAGCCTTCGCAGCGATCTGCTGCGTAACCGGGATCCGGTCATGTGCTGCGATCGGTACGGCTGGGGCTTGGCCGTTGCGCTTGATCAGCCCAACGACGATCACCTTGCCGGCGCCTCTGTAATGACCCAGTGATTTCCTGCTCAGGTGCTACCTTTTTCCGGAGAGCACGATGAGCCAAGTGATGGACGAAGAGATCAAGCGTTGGACGGCGCGGCGGAAGTCGGCGCTGGTGCTGGAAATCATCCAGGGCAAGACGACGATAGCGGAGGCCAGCCGGCAGTTCGACCTGACGCCGTCGGAGATCGAGAACTGGGTCGACGAGGGCAAGCGCGGGATGGAAAACGCCCTGCGGGCCAAGCCCGAGGGCGTGCGCGAGCAGTACGAGCGGCAGCTCAAGGACCTGCAGGAAGCCTACGGCGAGGCCATGCTGGAGCTGCGCGCTCGAAAAAAATTGGCGTCCCTGTTGGGCAAGGACGAGACCTGATGGTCTCGATCCAGCAGGGACTGCGGGAGAATGGCTTCGAGGTCTCGATGGTGAAACTGTGCCGCTGGTTTGGCGTGGCGCGGCGGACGGTGTACTACCAGCCGACCAAGGCGCCCCCGAAAGTCCGGCCGGAGCTGGCGGAGCCGATCAAGGCACTGATCGAGGAGGAGCCGTCGTTCGGCTACCGGACGGTGGCGGGGTTGCTGGGCATGAACAAGAACACGGTGCAGCGGATCTTCCAGTTGATGGGCTGGCAAGTGCGCAAGCGGGCGGTCGGCTGCCGCCCCCGGATCCAGGCGTTGCCGTCAGTCGCGCAGGCGCCCGACGAGCGCTGGGCGACCGACCTGTGCCGGATCTGGGGTGGCCGCGACGGCTGGCTGACCTTGGCCCTGGTGATCGACTGCTACACCCGGCAACTGTTGGGCTGGCACCTGTCGCGCAGCGGCAGGGCCAGCACGGCAGCCGCGGCACTGGAGCAGGCGTTGATCACCCGCTTCGGCACCCTGGGGCGGGTGCAGATGCCCTTCCTGCTGCGCTCGGACAACGGGCTGGTGTTCACCAGCCGCGACTACACGCGCTTGGTGCGCAGCTACGGCCTGAAGCAGGAGTTCATCACCCCGCACTGCCCACAGCAGAACGGGATGGTGGAACGGGTCATCCGCACGCTGAAGGAACAGTGTGCGCATCGCCATCGGTTCGAAAGCCAGCAGCACGCCAGCCGCGTGATCGGCGACTGGATCCAGTTCTACAACCACCGGCGCCCGCACCAGGCGCTGGGCATGAAGACACCCGCTGAGGCGTATGCATTAGCGGCCTGACCTGTGCAGAAACCGCTGGGTCATTACAGAAGGGCACCTGATGCCCGATCACGTCCATATGCTTCTGAAGATTCCACCGAAGTATGCGGTGTCGCAGGTAGTGGGCTACTCAAGGGCAAGAGCGCGATCCATCTGGCGCGGGTGTACGGGGAGCGGAAGCGGAGCTTCGTGGGTCAGAGCTTCTGGGCCAGAGGCTACTTCGTCTCGACGGTGGGTCGGGACGAAGCGGTGATCCGGGCGTACATCCGGAACCAGGAAGCGGAGGCCCGCCGATTGGATCAATTACAGCTGTTGAGGTGACCGGGGCCGCCTTCAAGCGGCCCACTCAAGGGGAGCGCGCAGCGCCCCCGTCAGCTGCTTTGAGCGGCTCACACATCTAAAGCCCCCGGCTTTGCCGGGGGATACTTACCTGCAGGCCCGGTACTTCAATCGCCCATCTGTCAATGCATAGTGCCTGCAATTGTCGCAGTTAGGGCAACGTTTCATGATCAAATCCTGTCAGATTTAGTCCGGTTTGCTTAAGATTACCGAGATTTAATCCGTGCTCTGGCGCAGAGGATGCTACAGGTTCTGGTAATTCGGCCCCGCCCCGCCCTCCGGCGTCACCCAGGTGATGATCTCGTAGGGGTCCTTGATGTCGCAGGTCTTGCAGTGGACGCAGTTGGCGGCGTTGATCTGCAGGCGCTTGCCGTGTTCCGAGGCGGCGTCTTCGACGATCTCGTAGACGGCGGCCGGGCAGAAGCGGGTGCAGGGGTTGTCGTACTCCTCGACGCAGCGGGTGACGCAGATGTCGGTGTCGGCGACCTTCAGGTGCACCGGCTGGTCCTCGTCGTGCTCGGTGGCGGCGAAGTAGACGCTGGCGAGGCGGTCGCGCGGGGGCAGGGTGCGCTGGACGTAGTCGCGCTTGGGTTCTTCCTGCTCGCCGAGCTTGTGCAGTGACGACCAGTCCGGGGTCACTTTCAGCGTCCATGGCGACAGGCCGGCGGTCACGGTTTCCCAGCCGGCGTTCGCCAGGCCGAACCACAGGCCCTTCTTGAAGCCGGGCTTGATGTTGCGGACCCTGCGCAGTTCGGCCATCGCGTCGGAGGCACGCAGTTTCGCGTCGAAGCCTTCGGCCGACAGCGAGCCGGCCAGGTGCTCGGCGGCCAGCATGCCGCTGCGGATCGCCTGGTGGGTGCCCTTGATTTTGGGCACGTTGAGCAGGCCGGCGGTGTCGCCGATCAGCAGCGCGCCGGGCATTTCCACTTTTGGCAGCGACTGCCAGCCGCCGGTGACGATCGCGCGCGCACCGGCCGAGAGGATGTTGCCTCCTTCGAGCAGCGGCGCGACCGTCGGATGGTTCTTCCACTGCTGGAAGGCTTCCCACGGTTTGTATTCCGGGTCGCTGTAGTCGAGGCCGCTGACGTAGCCCAGCGCGATGCGATCGCCGTCCAGGTGGTAGAGGAAACTGCCGCCGTACGTCCTGGTATCCGCCGGCCAGCCGAGCGAGTGCACGACCTTGCCCGGGCTGACGCGCCCGGCCGGCACCTGCCACAGTTCCTTGATGCCGATCGAATAGCCCTGCGGATCGCTGTCGCGGTCGAGGTCGAAGCGTTTGACCAGCCGTTTGGTCAGGTGGCCGCGCGCGCCCTCGGCCAGCACCGTGACCTTCGCGTGGATGTCGATGCCGGCGGTGTAGCCGGGCTTGTGCGAGCCGTCCTTGGCCACGCCCATGTCGCCGATGCGCACGCCGATGACCTTGCCGCTGTCGTCATGCAGGGTCTCGGCGGCGGCGAAGCCGGGGTAGATCTCCACGCCCAGCGCTTCCGCCTGCGGGGCCAGCCAGGCGCACATGGCGCCGAGGCTGACGATGAAGTTGCCCTTGTTGTGCATGCCGGGCGGCACGATCGGCGACTTGTAGCCGCCGGTCTTCGTCAGGAACCAGAACTCGTCGCCGGTCACCGGCACGCAGATCGGCGGCGGGTTGTCGCGCCAGCCCGGGAGCAGGGCGTCGAGTGGCTCCGGCTCGATCACCGCGCCTGACAGGATGTGCGCGCCGATGGTGCTGGACTTCTCGATCACGCAGACCGACAGCTCCGGGTTGAGCTGCTTGAGGCGGATCGCGAACGACAGCCCTGCCGGTCCCGCGCCCACGGTGACGACGTCGTACTCCATGACATCGCGTTCGGTCTCGGGAGCGCTGTCGCGCGGCTGGTCGTTGGGTTCGCTCATGTCGGCGGCCTGTTCTGCGTGCGCCGATTGTCGCGGGTTTGCGCCGGAAGCGCCAAATCGGCGGCGCGCCGGGCAGGGTCAGCGGCCGCCGCCGTGGCGGCGGGGAAGCAGCGCGTCGCCTCAGTGCGGCTGCTGCTCGTGCTGCGCACCGCTGGCCAGCACCCAGCCCGAGATCTGGCGCGAGGCCTCGGCCAGCGCCGTATCGAAGGCGGACACCACTTCGGGCACAGCCGTACCAACGGCCGGTTCGGTGACCAGGAACGTGCGTGAGGCCACCGCCCGCCGGTCGACGGGGTGCAGCAGTTTGGCGTTGACCTCGATCGTCGCCGATGGCACCGCCGCGCCCGCGTAGTCGGCCTCGAACCGGCGCAGGTCCATGACCAGCCGGTAGTCGCCCTCGATGCCGCGGCCCTGGCGCGCGACCGCGCGGAGCCGGCCGGAATCCTCCAGCGTGCGCAGGATCGAGTCCTCCAGCATCTGCGTCGGCGGTTTCGACCAGCTGGCGCCCTTGTAGACCTGGATCTCGGCCGGCGTGGGGCGCACGGAGATGCGCAGGCTGTCGATCATGCGCGCGGCGGAGGTCGGGCTGATGGTCAGCTGCCAGTCCGCCGACGGCCATGCCGGGTCAGTCGCGGCGCGCGGCTCCGGCGCGTAGATGGTGGACGATTGGCGCTGGTTGCCGCCGCCGAGCAGGGAGCAGCCGGCGAGCAGGCTGCAGGCGAGCGCGAATGCGACGCCGGCGCCCGACATGCCGACGCGGCGGCGCGGGACGGCGAATGTGCGTACGGGCGCGATCTGGCGGGCGCGACCGGTCATCGGCGGCTGCATGGCTGTTCCTTCCGTCTTCATTCCGGTTCGAACTCCTTGGGCGCGTCGCGGCCGAGCAGGAACCGCGTCGGGTTGCCCTCCAGCCGGTCGCTGATGCGGCGCAGGTCGCGGATCAGCGTGCGCAGTTCGGCCAGCGTCGGGCCCAGCTGCGACAGGCCGTCGTTGGCGAAGCTCTGGATCGCGCCGCGATTCTCGTTGAGGATGTCGTTGGCGCCGCCCGCGGCCGAATCCAGCCGGGCCAGCGTGCTGTCGAGCCGGGAGACCAGTCCGGGCAGCTTCTGCACCAGCTCGCGGTCGACGTCGCCGATCGCGCGGTTGGTGCTGTCGAGCGTGGTGTTGAGCTGCTCGCTGGCCTTGCGCGCGTTGGCGACCAGCGTCGCCAGGTCCTCGCGCTGGCCGGCGATCGAGCCGGTCAGCGACTCGATGTTCTCCAGCGTGCCGGAAATGCGCGCGACGTTCTCCTCGCTGAGCACCTGGTCCAGGCGCTCGACCAGCCGGTTGGCGGTATCGGCGATGTTCTGCAGCGCCGAGGGCTCGGTCTGGATGATCGGCACCTCGTGCCCGGGCGTCTCGGTCAGGCGCGGGCTGTCGGGGTCGCCGCCGGTGAGCTGGATGATCGGGCTGCCGGTGAGGCTGGTCATCGACAGCTTGGCGCGGGTGTCGGTCTTGATCGGCGCGTCGGCCTGCAGCTTGAGCCGCGCGATTACAGCGCGCGGATCGTTGGGCGCCAGCTTCAGGCTGTCGATGGTGCCGATGGCGATGCCGTTGTACTGCACGCTGCTGCCGTCGGTCAGGCCGGTGACCGGCTCGCGGAAGATCACGTCGTACTCGCGCCAGCTCTTGTCGGACGAGTACTTCGCCGCCCACAGGCCGAAGCCGAGCAGGAACAGCGTCACCAGGATGGTGAATGCGCCGATCAGGACGTAGTTGGCCTTGGTTTCCATCGATCAGGTTTCCTCTGCCGCACCGGCCTTGGCATCGCGCGCGGCCCGCCCGCGCGGGCCGTTGAAATATTCGCGCACCCAGGGATGGTCGAGGCGTTCGATTTCTTCGATCGGGCCCACCGCGACCACCTTCCTGTCGGCCAGCACCGCGATGCGGTCGCAGATAGCGTACAGGGTGTCGAGGTCGTGGGTGATGAGGAACACCGTCAGCCCCAGCGCCTGCTGCAGGGTGCGGATCAGGTTGTCGAAGGCGTTGGCGCCGATCGGGTCGAGGCCCGCGGTCGGTTCGTCCAGGAACAGCAGCGGCGGGTCCAGCGCCAGCGCGCGGGCGAGGCCGGCGCGCTTGCGCATGCCGCCGGACAGCTGCGAGGGCAGCTTGTCGATGGCGTCGGCGGGCAGGCCCGCGAGCTTGACCTTCAGCAGTGCCAGTTCGTAGCGCCAGCTGTCGGGCAGCTCCGGGTTGTGCTCCTTCAGCGGCACCTGAACGTTCTCGCCGACGGTGAGCGAGGAGAACAGCGCGCCGTCCTGGAACAGCACGCCGGTGTTGCGTTCGATGTGCAGGCGGTTGTCGGCGTCATCGGCCAGCGCATCCACGCCGAGCACCTCGATGCTGCCGGCGTTGGACCGCCGCAGGCCGAGGATCGAGCGCATCAGCACCGACTTGCCGGTGCCCGAGCCGCCGACCACGCCGATGATCTCGCCCGGCCTGACGTCCAGGTCGAGGCCCTCGTGCACGACCTGCTCGCCGAAGCGGTTGACCAGGCCGCGGACGCGGATGATCGGCTCGGCGTCGTCGGCATCGGTGGCCGTTGCCCGGGTTTGGGCGTCCACTTGCATCAGGAATTCCAGTCGCGTTCGAACATCGGTTCCAGGCCTCACCAGTTCATGTGCATGAACCAGATCGCCGCCAGCGCATCGATGATGATCACCAGCGAGATCGTCTGCACCACGCTCGACGTGGTGCGTTCGCCCACCGATTGCGCGGTGCCCTGTACCTGCAGGCCCTCCAGGCAGCCGATCAGGCCGATCACGATCGCGAACAGCGGCGCCTTCGACATGCCCACCAGGAAATGCCGCAGCTCGATGGTGTCGTGCATGCGCGCGTAGTAGGCCTGCGGCGGGATGTCGAGGCTGAACGCACCCACCGACATGCCGCCGAGCAGGCCGGCGATCATCGCGATGAAGGTCAGCAGCGGCAGCATCACCAGCAGCGCCAGTACGCGCGGGATCACCAGCAGGTCGATCGGGTCCAGGCCGAGCGTGCGGATCGCGTCGACCTCCTCGCGGCTGACCATCGCGCCGATCTGCGCGGTAAACGCGCTGGCGGTGCGCCCGGCGAGCAGGATCGCGGTCAGCAGTACGCCGAATTCGCGCAGGAAGGCGATGTTGACCAGTTCCACCACCAGGATCGTGGCGCCGAAGTCGGCCAGGATCGTCGAGCCGAGGAACGCGATCACCGCGCCCACCAGGTACGACAGCAGCGCCACCAGCGGCACCGCGTCCAGACCCACCTGCTCCATGTGGTGGACGACCGAGGTGATGCGCAGGCGGCGCGGCTGGACGATGGTGCGGCCGAGCTTGACCAGGTTCTCGCCCAGGAAGCTGACCAGGGCGATGACCTCGTTCCAGTTGTCGGTGACCGCGAAACCCAGCCGCGCCAGCGCGGCCTGGACGCCGTAGTCGCGCTTCTTCTTGGGGCGGTCGTCGGCGACGTCCTCGATCGCTTCCACCAGCGCGTGGTGGTCCTCGCGGAACGAGAACGCGCCGTAATCGATGCCCTGGCGGCGCGCGAAGCGCAGCAGTTGCAGTACGCCGGCCGAATCGAGGCGGTCCACGCCGGTGGCGTCGACCGATTCCACCTTGCCGAGGTCGTCGCGCAGCATCCTGCCGACGGCCACGGCGTGCTCCAGCGTCCACTGCCCGCGCAGACGCAGCCGGCCGCTGTCCGGATCGGTGTCGATGGCGGGTGCGTTGCCGCGGGGGGCGCCCATGTGCCGTTGCGTGCTCCGTGTGCTGCGGGGGTCGCCCCGCGGTACGCGATGGCGGCGAGCATACAGGCTACCAAGCCCGTCGTGACGGGCGACGACACGGCCTTGCGCACGCCACGGGTGCCGGCGGCCATGCCTGCGTGCGATCCTTTGCCGATGGCCTCCTCCTTCCAGCACATCGGCTACGCCGCCCGCATCGCCTTCGTGGTCGAGCTGGCCGAGCGCCTGCATACCTACGGCACCACCGCCCAGCGCCTCGAGGGCGCGCTGGTGTCGGTGTCGCAGACGCTGGGGCTGGACTGCGAGCCGATGGCGAACCCGACCGGCATGGTGCTCACCTTTAGCGACCCGACCCGGCCGGCCGGCGAAAGCGACACCACCCGCGTGATCCGCGTGCCGCCCGGCGACGACGACCTGGCCAAGCTGTGCGAGGCAGACCGCATCGCCGAGGACGTGATGGCCGAGCGGATCGGCCTGGCCGAAGGCTACGCAGCGCTGCGCGCGCTCGACCGCCCCGCGCGGCGCCGCGACCAGGTGCTGCGCGCGCTGGCCTTCGGCCTGTCGGCGGCGAGCGTGGCCGGCCTGCTGCGCCTGCCGTGGCTGGACATCGCCACCGCCGGCGGGATCGGCGTGCTGGTGGGCGCGATCGACTGGGCCTCGTCGTCGCGGCCGCGGCTGCGCGAGGCCAGCGAGGCGCTGTCGTCGATGGTCGCGGCCACCGTGGCCATCGCGGTGGCCGCGCTGGTGGGGCCGCTGAACCTCAATACCGTGATCATCGCCGCGCTCATCGTGCTGATGCCGGGCATGACGCTGACCAACGCCTTCAACGAGCTGACCAGCCAGCACCTGGTGTCGGGCATGGCGCGGATCGCGGGCGCGATGAGCACGATGCTCAAGCTGACCGTCGGCACGATGATCGCGCTGATGGCCGCGCAGGCGCTGGGCATCGAGCCGCACGTGCGCGCGCTGCGGCCGCAGCCGCACTGGGTGGAATGGTGCGCGCTGGCGACCGGCGGGCTGGCGTTCGCGGTGCTGTTCCGCGCCGCGCGCCGCGACTGGCCGCTGGTGATCGTCGCGGCGATGTCTGGCTATGTGATCACGCGCGTGGTGGGCGACGACTGGGGTGGCCCGGTCGGGATCTTCGTCGCCGCGCTGGTGCTGACCGCGGGTGGCAACGCCTATGCGCGCTGGACCCAGCGCCCGGGCGCACTGGTGCGCGTGCCCGGCATCATCCTGATGGTCCCCGGCAGCTCCAGCGTGCGCGGCGTGCTGACCCTGATCCAGCAGCAGGACTTCGCCGCCGGCCAGCAGGCGGCACTGGCGGTGATCAATATCCTGCTGGCGCTGATCGCCGGGCTGCTGTTCGGCAATTTGCTGCTGCCGACGCGGCGGAATCTATGACGGCCGGGATTGGGGATCCAAAGAAGCCGCTCCTACAACTGCCTGATTTCCTAGCCTGATTCCCTGAAACAGGCACGCCGGCTTTCGCCGGCGTGCCTGTCGTCCGGTTTTTGATTCCGATCACTTCTTGATCAGGAAATCCTCGACCTTCTTGCCCTTCTTGGTCAGCGCCGCCATCCAGCGCGGCTGCTTGCCGCGGCCGGTCCAGGTTTCCTTCGGGTTGGCCGGGTTGCGGTACTTCGGCGCCACCTTGCCCAGCTTGCGGCCCTTCTTGGCGACCTTGCGCGGCTTCGCCGCCGCCTTTGCGGCGCGGCCGCCGAACAGTTCCTCGACCGTGTAGCCCTCGGCCTCGGCCAGCTGGCGCAGCTTGCTGCGCACGGTGGCGATCGGCTTGCGCTTCTTGAGCGTGGTCTTGCGGGCCTTGGCCTTGTTGATCAGGGAGTCCAGTTCTTTGGCCGACAGGCCGTTCAGATCGATTGCCATCAATATCTCCGGATTATCATCGGGGGATGAAGCCATTCCATGGCAGTTTCGCGATGATAATCGCAATTGCATGATTATCCCAAACCCCGGCCAGGGCACGGGTTCGTTGAATACCGCGAGAGCCGGGATTTCCGGACAGCTTCGGAGGATGTTTTCTCCCTGCATATTGAGCGGGGCAGGGGTGCGAAACCCCTCCACCCTCCCGGTTGAAGGGGAGGGCGCAGGCGCGTGTCAGCGCAGGCGCGCGAGCAGCGCTTCGCGGTCGAGGTTTTCCGGCTCGGCCGAGGTGCGGGCGCGATATTCGAAGGTGCCGGCTTCCAGGCCGCGACCGGACACCACAACCCGGTGCGGGATGCCGATCAGTTCGATGTCGGCGAACATCTGCCCGGGGCGCAGGCCGCGGTCGTCGAGCACGGTCTCGATGCCGGCATCGCACAGCTCGCGGTACAGCGCTTCGGCCGCGGCAGCAACGGCTTCGTCGCGCTTGGGATTGATCACGCACACCGCCACGCGCCAGGGGGCCATCGCGTCGGGCCAGAGGATGCCGTTGTCGTCGTGGTTCTGCTCGATCGCGGCGGCGACGATGCGCGAGATGCCGATGCCGTAGCAGCCCATCTTCAGCACGCGCGGCTTGCCCTGTTCGTCGAGGACGGTGCAGCCCATGGCCTGGGCATATTTGTCGCCGAGCTGGAAGACATGGCCGACCTCGATGCCGCGCACGATGCGCAATTCACCGCCGTCCTCGGCGCGGTCGCCTTCGACCACGCTGCGGATGTCGGCGACGACGTCGGGCTCGGGCAGGTCGCGGCCCCAGTTGACGCCGGCCAGGTGGTAACCGGGTTCGTTGGCGCCGACGACGAAGTCGGCCATGGCCGCGACCTCGCGGTCGGCGAGCACGCGGACCGGTTTCTTCGCGCCGACCGGGCCGAGGAAACCCGGCTCGCTGCCGAGGTGCTCGAGGATCTCGGCCTCGGAGGCCATGCGGTAGTCGGCCAAGCCTTCGACCTTGGCGAGCTTGATCGCGTTGGCCTCGTGGTCGCCGCGCACCAGCGCGAGCACGAACTGGTCGTTGCCCTCGGCATCCACGCCGACCAGCGCGATCGACTTGGCGGTGCGCTGCAGGCCGATGCCCATCAGCGCGGCGACGTCCTCGCAGGTCTTCTGCGTGGGCGTGTCGACCTTGCGCATCGCTTCGGCCGGGGCCGGGCGCGGGCCGGGCGCCGCCGCGACGGCGGCCTCGACGTTGGCCGCGTAGTCCGAGCCGCCGGAGACGGCCAGTGCGTCCTCGCCGGAGTCGGCGAGGACGTGGAATTCCTGCGAGGCATCGCCGCCGATCGCGCCGCTGTCGGCCTGCACCGCGCGGAAGCGCAGGCCCAGGCGGGTGAAGATGCGCACGTAGGCCGCATGCATGGCCTCGTAGGAGCGCTGCATGCCGTCGGCATCGAGGTCGAACGAGTAGGCGTCCTTCATCAGGAATTCGCGCGAACGCATCACCCCGAAGCGCGGGCGGATCTCGTCGCGGAACTTGGTCTGCACCTGGTAGAAGTTCAGCGGCAGCTGCCTGTAGCTCGACAACTCGTTGCGTGCGTAGTCGGTGATGACTTCCTCAGCGGTCGGCGCGTAGCAGTATTCGGCTTCCTTGCGGTCGCGCATCTTCAGCAGCTGCGGGCCGAACTTCTGCCAGCGGCCGGTTTCCTCCCACAGCTCCTTCGGCTGGATGGTCGGCATCAGCAGTTCGAGCGCGCCGGCGCGGTCCATTTCCTCGCGCACGACCGCCTCGACCTTGCGCAGCACGCGCAGGCCCAGCGGCGACCAGGTGTACAGGCCGGCGGCGAGCTTGCGCAGCATGCCGGCCTTGAGCATCAGCTTGTGGCTGGCGAGCTCGGCCTCGGCGGGGGTTTCCTTTTCGGTGTGCAGGTGGAATTGCGACAGGCGCATGGGCGTGGCGGTCCGGGAGGGATCGGGCATTCTGCCATGCGGCAGTGCAGCAGGGCCGGGAGCGCGGATTCAGGCGTCCCGCATTTGGGTGATGTGCGGGGAGAAACCGGTAAATGGCCGGTGATTGCCGCGGGGGAGACCTTGTGGGAGCGGCCATGGCCGCGATGGGGTGCCCGCGAAGCATCGCGGCCATGGCCGCTCCCACCAGGCTGGAGAAGCCGGGCTGCCTAGCGGCGGTCGCCGTGGACTTCGATCGCCACGTCGGGCTCGATCGGGATGCGTTCGTACCTGCGCCCCCTGGGCGCGGTGTCGGTGACGTGCAGGTTGCCGTTGTCGTCGCGCCAGCGGTACAGCACCGGGCGGGAATCCTCGAAGTCGGCCGCGGCGGCCTGTTCGGCGCGGGCCTGTTTGGCCTGCGCCAGTTCGGGGGTGTCGCGCGACAGCCACCAGGCCAGCGCCACGCCGCCCGCCAGTCCCAGCAGCAGCGCCCAGCGCAGTCGCATCAGGCGCCCCGGGATGTCATGGCCGCAGGGCTAGTCCGCGGCCGTCGCGCCGTCGGCGCAGTTGGCCTTGAGCAGCGCGCGTGCCAGTTCGAGCTGGTTGGCACGCTCGGTGTCGTCCAGGGTCTTGTCGGGCTGGCCGTCGCCATCGGAGTCCTGCTGCACCGGCGATTCGCTTTCGAGCAGGGCGATGTTGGCGCGGGCGGTGGTGCACTGCGGCGATTCGGCCGGCTTGTCGGCCTTCGCCTCGGCCTCGGCGGGCGAGCGGGCGACGTCGCGACCGCTTTCGGTGCGTTCGGTGTATTGGCCGCTGGCCGGCGGGGTCTGCGAGTAGTGGGTGACGCCGTTGGCGTCCTTCCACTGGTACAGCTCGCCGGCCGACGCGGCGGCCATGGCCAGCAGGAGGGACAGGCCGAACAGGATCTGGGAGGCGTTGCGAGGCATGCGGGCTTCCTGCGGGGGAGCGATGATCCCGGCGATTGCAGCACCGCCGGCGCGCCGGCGCAAGCCGCGCGGCGCCGAATCGTGACCATTCGACGGCCTGACGCGCCGCTGCCGGGGCGGATACACTCGCCGCCATGGACGACCAGCCCCTGCAACGCCCACGTGGCCGCGGCATCTACCTGCTGCCCAATCTGTTCACCACCGGCGGCCTGTTCGCGGGTTTCTTCGCGATCATCGCCGCCTCGCAGGGCCGCTTCGAGGCCGCGTGCGTGGCGATCTTCATTGCGTCGATCCTCGACGGCCTCGACGGCCGCGTGGCGCGGATGACCAATACCCAGACCGAATTCGGGGTGCAGTACGACTCGCTGGCCGACCTGATCAGCTTCGGCATGGCGCCGGCGCTGGTGATGTACCACTGGGCACTGGTGTCGCTGAAGCTGGACGGCGGCACGCTGGGCAAGGTGGGCTGGCTGGCGGCATTCCTGTACGCGGCATGCGCGGCGCTGCGGCTGGCGCGCTTCAACAGCCAGGTGGCCAAGGTCGACAAGCGCTGGTTCATCGGCCTGGCCAGTCCGGCCGCGGCGGGGCTGATGGCCAGCTTCGTGTGGACCTTCCACGACCTGGACTGGAGCGGCGACGAGATGCGCTACGGCGCGCTCGCGGTGACGGTGTTGAGCGGCCTGCTGATGGTCAGCGGTCTGCGCTACAACAGCTTCAAGGGCGGCCGCGGGCCGGAGAAGGTGCCGTTCTTCGCCCTGCTGATCGCGGTGGCGGTGATCATCGCGCTGGTGATCGATCCGCCCAAGACGCTGCTGGCCGCGGGTGTGCTGTATGCGCTGTCGGGGCCGGTGCTGTGGTTCAGGCGTCGCGGCACTTCCGTCGGTGGCGACGCGGGCGGGGTGGCGTCGTGAGCTGGGACCCGGTCCAGCGCGAGGTGCTCGATGCGCTCGGCCACCCGGTGTACCGCGCCATCGGGCAGGTGCCGGACGAACCGCTGCTGCACGCGCTGCTGCGCGCGGCCGGGCGTGACGCCGACGCGCCGGACGCCGCCGCGCTGTGCCGCGAGTGGATGCCGGTCGAGCGCCTGCACGACCCGTCCGCCAAGCGTGCGCTGTGGCCGCGGTTGCGCGCGCTGCGGGCGGCGCGCCCCGGCTGACGCCGCACGGGCATGAGTGCGATCGCTTCCGACCGTGCGGGCTCCGCCAGGGGTCGCCTGCGGCCGATGTGCGAGGCCGACCTCGACGAGGTGATGTCGATCGAGCATCGCGCGTACCCGTTCCCGTGGACGCACGGTATCTTCCGCGACTGCCTGCGTGCCGACTACCCGGCGTGGATCCTGCAGGAGGGTGGCCGCATCCTCGGCTACGGCGTGCTCAGCGTGGCGGCCGACGAGGCGCATGTGCTGAACCTGTGCATCGACCCGGACGAACACGGCCAGGGCCTCGGCCGGCGCCTGTTGCGCGCGCTGCTGAAGTTCGCGCACGGCCACGGTGCGCGGCGGGTGTTCCTCGAAGTGCGGCCGTCGAACCCGCATGCGATCACGCTGTACCAGGACGAAGGCTTCAACGAAATCGGCCGCCGCCCCCGCTACTACCCGGCGCATGTCGGGCGCGAGGACGCGATCGTGATGGCCAGGGAACTGCTGGATCCGTAATCCGCGAAGCCACGATCTGCGCGAATGCCTTGGAAAGCCTTGTGGGAGCGGCCATGGCCGCGATGCTTTTACCCGGGGTGCCCGAAGGTCAAGGGCAATCGCGGCCATGGCCGCTCCCACAGTTGCTGCCACAGGTGCCCCGCGGCAGAGCGGGTGCCGTCAGTCCAGCCGCGCCCGCTGCGCCGCCAGCGCCTCCAGCTTCGCGCTCCAGTCCGCCAGCCGCTGCCGCTCCTGCTCGACCACCGCCGCCGGAACGTTGCCGCCGAACTTCGCCAGCTTGGCCTCGCTCTTGCCCTTCTCCGCGGCGACCTTGGCCAGCTCCTTGTCCAGGCGCGCGCGCTCGGCATCCAGGTCGACCAGTCCCTCCAGCGGCACGAACAGCTGCAGGTCGCCAACCACGGCGGGTGCGGCTGCCGGCGGCTCGCCGGCCAGCGTTTCGATGCGATCGAGCCGGCACAGGAAGCGCAGCTGCGCGTCGAGGCGGGCGATGCGCGCGGCGTCGTCGGCGCGGCCGCCCCGGACCAGCAGCGCGACCTGCTTCGACGGCGACACGCCCAGCTCGCTGCGGATCCGGCGCACGGCGCTGACCATCGCCTTGAGCCATTCGATGTCGGCATCGGCGCGCGCGTAGGCGGCGGCGTCGATGTCGCCGGCCTGCGGGTAGGGCTGGACCATGATGCTGCCGGACTTGCCCAGCTTCGGCGCCACCGCCTGCCACAGCTCCTCGGTCACGAACGGCGCCAGCGGATGCAGCATGCGCAGCAGCGCGTCGAGGACGTACAGCAGGGTGTGGCGGGTCGAATCCGCGGCTTGGGCGTCATCGCCGTTCAGCGCCGGCTTGGCCAGCTCCACGAACCAGTCGCAGAACTGGTTCCAGGCGAACTCGTACAGCACGTGCGCAAGCAGGTCGAAGCGGTAGCTGGCGAAGTGCGCGGCCGCCTCGGTGCAGGTGCGGTCGAGCTGCGACAGGATCCACTGCTCGGCATCGGTCTTCGGCTGCGGTATGCCGTCGAAGCGCGCGTCGTCGCCGATGTTCATCAGCACGAAGCGGGTGGCGTTCCACAGCTTGTTGCAGAAGTTCTTGTAGCCCTCGGCGCGCGCCAGGTCGAACTTGATGTCGCGGCCCGGGCCGGCCAGCGCGGCCATGGTGAAGCGCAGCGCGTCGGCGCCGTGGGCGTTGATGCCGGACGGGAATTCCTTGCGCGTGGCCTTTTCGATCCGCGGCGCGTCCTGCGGCTTCATCAGGCCGGTGGTGCGCTTGGCGACCAGGTCGTCCGCACTGATGCCGTCGATGATGTCCAGCGGATCGAGCACGTTGCCCTTGGACTTGGACATCTTCTGCCCGTGCGAATCGCGCACCAGGCCGGTGATGTAGACGTCGCGGAACGGCACCCGGCCGACCAGGTGGTCGGTCATCATGATCATCCGCGCGACCCAGAAGAAGATGATGTCGAAGCCGGTGACCAGCACGCTGGTGGGCAGCGCGATGTCGAAGCCGAGCTCGCCCATCGCGTCCTCGTCCGGCCAGCCCTGGGTGCTGAACGGGAACATCGCCGAGGAGAACCAGGTCTCCAGCACATCCGGGTCCTGGCGCAGCGGCGCATCGCCGAGGCCGTGCTTTTCGCGCACTTCGGCCTCGCTGCGGCCGACGTAGACCTTGCCGGACTCGTCGAACCACGCCGGGATGCGGTGACCCCACCAGAGCTGGCGGCTGATGGTCCAGTCCTGGATGTTCTCCAGCCAGTGGCGGTAGGTGTTGATCCAGTTGGGCGGGACGAATTTCACTTCCCCCGACTCGACCAGTTCGAGCCCGCGTTTGGCCAGGCCGTCCATCTGCACGAACCACTGGTCGGTCAGGAACGGTTCGATCACCTGGCCGCTGCGGTCACCGAAGGGCTGCATGATCGGCTTGTTGTCGACCACTGGTGCGCCTTCGGCGTCGGTGACGGCCAGGCCTTCGGCGGTGATCGCCTCGACGACCCGCTTGCGGGCCTCGTAGCGGTCCAGTCCGCGCAGGTCGCCGGGGACCAGGTTCACCGCCGACACGTCGCCGACGTCCTCGCCGCGCGCCGCGCGGCCGGCGATGGCCGCGCTGTCCTCGTACGACAGGCCGTCGGTGCGCATGTGCGCCGAGTCGTCCATCAGCGCGTACAGCGGGATGCCGTGGCGGCGCGCGACCTGGTAATCGTTGAAGTCGTGCGCGCCGGTGATCTTGACCGCACCCGAGCCGAAGTCCGGATCCGGATGCTCGTCGGCGATGATCGGGATCTGGCGCCGGTGCTGTTTCGGCCCGACCGGGATCTCGCACAGCTTGCCGACGATCGGCGCGTAGCGCGCGTCAGAGGGATGCACCGCCACCGCGCCGTCGCCGAGCATCGTTTCCGGGCGCGTGGTGGCGATGGCGATGTAGTCGCGGGTCTCGCGCAGGGTGACGTGGCCGTCGGCGTCGCGCTCGATGTACTCGTAGGTCTCGCCGCCGGCCAGCGGGTACTTGAAGTGCCACATGTGGCCGGGCACCTCGCGGTTCTCGACCTCCAGGTCGGAGATCGCGGTCTTCAGCACCGGGTCCCAGTTCACCAGCCGTTTGCCGCGGTAGACCAGCCCCTGTTCGTGCAGGCGCACGAAGGCTTCGACGACGGCGTTGGACGCCATCGGGTCCATGGTGAACACGCTGCGCGACCAGTCGCCGCTGGCGCCCAGACGCCGCATCTGGCGTTCGATGGTGCCGCCGGAGTGCTGCTTCCACTCCCAGACCTTGTCGATGAATTTCTCGCGGCCCAGCGAATCGCGGGTCTCGCCATTGCCCTCGAGCGCCAGGTTGCGGCCGACCACCATCTCGGTGGCGATGCCGGCGTGGTCGCTACCCATCTGCCACAGCGTGCGGAAGCCGCGCATGCGGTGGTAGCGCACCAGCGCGTCCATCAGGGTGTGCTGGAACGCATGGCCCATGTGCAGGGTGCCGGTGACGTTCGGCGGCGGCAGCAGGATCGTGTATGCCGGCCCGTCGCCCTGCGGTGCGAACACGCCGCTGGATTCCCACTGCGCGTAGAGGCGGGTTTCGAAGGTCTTGGGGTCGTAGCCGGTGGAGAGGGTCATGGCAGCCGGGATTCGTGGATCGGGATTGGTGGTTCGAAAAAGCGGAGCGGCGATGGTGGATCGATGTCCCGGATCCCCAATCCCCAATCCCGGCTTTTTCACATGTCGTGTTTGTTCACTTCCAGGCCCCGCGCCTTGTACTGCTTCCAGCGCTCGCGCAGCGGGCCACGCGCGGAGTCGTCGGCGGGCACGACTTCCAGCACGCGCTCGAAGTCGCCTTCCACCGCCGCGTCGCGCAGGTTGATCACCAGCGGGCGCAGCGGCGCGTCGATTTCGGGCGGGGCGATCAGCACGGGCGTGACGTCGTCCTCGTCGTCGCCGGCGACCTGGTGCGGGATGTAGGCGTCGTCGCCCATGTCCCACAGCAGGCCGTCCAGCGCCTCCGCCTGGTCCGCGTCGCGCGCCAGCACCAGCGTCCACAGCCCGGCGTCGTGCGCCTTGCGCGCCAGCTCGCACACCAGTCGCAGCGGCTCCTCGCGGAACCGCGGCTTGGCGATCAGGTAGAAGTCGGCGCGCATGGGCGAGGAGGGGAGATCGTAAGGGCAGGATTCGGCTTTTACCGATTCCCGATTCCCGATTCCCGATTCCCGGCCCTGTCCAGCAGCCACTGGCTCAGCAGCCCTACCGGGCGGCCGGTGGCCATGCCGCGCTTGCCCTCGTCGCTGGCGGTGCCGGCCACGTCCAGGTGCGCCCAGCGCTGGCCTTCGGTGAAGCGCGACAGGAAGCAGCCGGCGGTGATCGCGCCCGCCCAGCGGCCGCCGATGTTGTAGACGTCGGCGAAGGTGGAATCGAGCATGCCCTGGTATTCGTCCCACAGCGGCAGGCGCCAGGCGCGATCGAAGACCGCCTCGCCCGCATCGATCAGCTCGTTGCCCAGATCGTCGTGCTTGGTCATCAGGCCCGAGGCGTAGCGGCCCAACGCGACCATGCAGGCGCCGGTGAGGGTGGCGACATCGACGGTCGCCTGCGGTTCGTACTTCTGCACGTAGGTCAGCGCGTCGCACAGGATCAGGCGGCCTTCGGCATCGGTGTTGCCGACCTCGATGGTCTTGCCGGACATGCTGGTGATCACGTCGGACGGGCGGTAGGCGTTGCCGTCGATCGCATTCTCGACCGCCGGGACGACGACCACGAGGTTGATCGGCAGCTTCATCTTCACCGCCGAGACGAAGGTGCCGATGACGGTGGCGCCGCCGCACATGTCGTACTTCATTTCCTCGATGCCGCCCTGCGTCTTGAGGTTGACGCCGCCGGTGTCGAAGGTGATGCCCTTGCCGACCAGCGCGAACGGCTTGGCGTCGCCGCCGCCGTTCCAGCGCAGCACCACCAGGCGCGGACGGTTGGCCGAGCCGCGGGCGACGGCCAGCAGCGAGCCCATGCCGAGCGCTTCCATCTGCTGCTCGTCGAGGATCTCGGATTCGGCGCCGTTGTCGGCTGCGAACTTTTGCGCCTGTTCGGCGATGTAGGCCGGGTTGCAGATGTTGGCCGGCAGGTTGCCGAGGTTGCGCGCGAACTCGACGCCCTCGGCGATCGCGATGCCCTGCGCCAGCGCGGTCGCGTCGTCGCCGGCGATGGCCAGTGCCTTCAGGCCGCTGTCGTCGTGCCTGGCCTTGTTCTTCTCGCCCAGGGTGGCGACGTAGCGGTAGCTGGCGTGGTTGGCGGTGATCACGGCCTGGCGGATGTTCCAGGCGCGGTCGCGGCCGGGGACCTCGAGTTCGGACAGGGTGAACAGCGCGCCGGCGCCCGCACCGCCCTTGAGCGCGCGCGCCGCGTCGCCCACGGCCTTGAGGTACTGCGGCACCGCGAACTTGGCCTTCTCGCCCAGGCCGATGGCCAGCACCCGCGGCGCCTTCACGCCGGGCAGGTCGTGCAGCAGGGCGGTGCGGCCGGTCTTGCCGGACACGTCGCCGCGCTCGACCAGCGCCTTCAGGCGGCCATCGGCGGCTGCGTCGATGGCCTGGCCGGCCGGCGTGAGCGACTTGTCGGCGAAGACGCCGACGACGACGCAATCGGTCTCGGCGGTGGCGGGGGCGGACTGGTTCAGGGCGAATTCGAGGGTCATGGGGTTTCTTGTGTCTCCGTGGAGCGAATGGTGCAGGCAATGGCCGCGCGCCTGGCGGCGTGGACTGCGCATGGACGGGTGGTTCCGGACGCGTCCATGCCGTGCATGAACGAATCCTCACAGGTCCCGTGGGGTGTTCCTTACAATTGGCCGCCCGCAGCGCGCGGGACGCCGCCGGGACCGCGGCCGATGATGGCGCGACCGGACCCTCAATTCTAATGGCAAGCCCCGCCTGATGCTGAAAAAGCTCGACGCCTACCTGTTCCGCGAGTTCGCGCAGGCCACGTTCGCCACCCTGGTGGTGCTGCTGATCGTGAGCCTGGGCGGCGTGTTCGCCGACGTGCTCGGCGACATCGCCCGCGGCCGGGTGCCGGCCGGGATGATGCTGGCCCAGCTGGGCCTGCAGCTGCTCAACTACCTGCCGCTGATCCTGCCGCTGGGGCTGATGCTGGGCCTGCTGCTGTCGGTCGGGCGCCTGTACCGCGATTCGGAGATGGCGGTGCTGACCGCCATCGGCGTGGGCCCGCGGCGCCTGCTGCGGCCGGTGCTGATGCTGGTGCTGCCGGTGGTGGCGGTGATCGGGCTGTGCTCGCTGTGGCTGGGCCCGTGGGCGCGCGACTACTCGCAGAAGATGGTCGAAGCCGGCAACCGCAGCCTGCTGGTGGCCGGGCTGGAACCGGGGCGCTTCATCGAGCTGCCCGGCGGCGGGGGCGTGGTCTACGTCGGCTCGATGTCCAACGACGGCACCCACCTGTCGCGGATCTTCGTCTACCGGCAGAAGGACGACCGCCTCGACGTCACCACCGCGCGCACCGGCCAGCTCAACGTCGAGGGCGAGGAGCGCTACCTGACGCTGGGCCAGGGCTTCGAGGTCGAAGGCCCGCTGGGCGACGGCCGCGACTACCGCCTGATGCGCTACGCCAGCAACGACCTGCGGCTGCCCGACGCGGCCGAGAAGTCGGACGACGACGATCCCGACCGCCTGTCGACCGCCGCCCTGTTCGGTGACCCGCGCCCGGAGGCGAACGCGCAGCTGCACTACCGGCTGGCGCCGCCGCTGCTGGCGCTGGCCTTCGCCCTGCTGGCCGTGCCGCTGGGCCGCAGTTCGCCGCGGCAGACGCGCTACGGACGGGTGATGCTGGGCTTCCTCGCCTATCTGGTGGGCATGAACACGATGTACATCGGCACCAGCTGGCTGGCCAAGGGCAAGCTGCCGGAAGCCGCCGGGCTGTGGTGGCTGGTGCTGCCGCTGCTGGCATTCGCGCTGTGGGCCTACCTGCATGACGGCCGCATGCGCCGTGCAAGGCGGGCGCGGCCGGCAATGGAGGGCGCACGATGACGCCGTTCCCGAAAATCCACGACCAGTACGTCAGCCGCACCGTGGTGATGACCGTGTTGCTGACCTGGGCGGTGCTGGTGGGGCTGGACGCGATCAACGCCATGGTCGGCGAATTCAGCGATGTCGGCAAAGGCAACTACGGTTTCCTCGAGGCGCTGACCTACCTCGTCTACACGCTGCCACGCCGCGCCTACACCATGTTCCCGACGGTGGCCGTGATCGGCGCGCTGATGGCGCTGGGCCAGCTGGCCGCCAGCTCCGAGCTGACCGCGCTGCGCGCCGTGGGCCTGTCGCGGCGCCGGCTGAGCGTGTCGGTGGCCGCGCCGCTGCTGGTGCTGACCGCGCTGATGGTGCTCAGCGGCGAGACGCTGGGGCCGTGGGGCCAGCACAGCGCCGACGCGCTGAAGGCCTCGGCCAAGTCCAACGACATGACCGTGGCCCAGTATTCGGGCCTGTGGGCGCGCGAGGGCGACACCTTCCTCAACGCGCAGAACGGCCGCGAGCACGCGGACGGCAAAGACACCTGGCTGGAGCTGGATGACGTGCGCCTGTTCGAGTTCGACGACGACGGCCGGCTGGCGTCCATCGCGCGCGCGGCCACCGCCGAGCACCGCAGCAGCGGCTGGCTGCTGCGCGGGGTCAAGCGCACCTATTTCGAGGACAACGCCGTCACCCGGACCGACGTGGCCGAGGAGCACTGGACCTCGCAGCTCGACGCCGCCGCGCTGGCCGCCAGCGCCAGCAACCTGTGGCGCCCGCGCTACATGTCCGCGCGCGACCTCGGCGCCGGCATCGAGTACCGCAAGCGCAACGGCCTGGACGCCAGCGAGTTCGAGGAGCACTACTGGGGCCGCTGGTTCTACCCGCTCAACGTGCTGGCGCTGTGCCTGGCCGCGATCCCGTTCGCCTTCGGCACCCTGCGCAGCGGCGGCGCGGGCAAGCGGCTGTTCATCGGCATCATCTTCGCGCTGGGCTTCTGGCTGCTGCAGATGCAGTTCGTGAAGCTCGCCAGCGTGTACCGCTTCGACTACCGGATCGCCTACCTGATGCCGCCGCTGGTGATGCTGGCCGTGTCGGCATGGCTGTTCCGGCGCAGGAGCGGGTGAGTCCGCGCGTTTGCGAGGCATTGCCTCGCGCGCGGGCGAACGCCCGGCCATGGATGGCCGGGCAGGGCGATCCGAAGCCGGCAATGTGACGCCAAGGATGGCAGCCGCGATATTTTGGATAATTGGTCGCAGGCCGGGGCTATGGTTTCGGGTTCCGCACCATCCGCGTCCCGCTGGCGCGGTCGTGCCAGGCCAGCCGGTCGCGGTCGATCCACGCCCACCAGAACCCCAGCCCCGCGGCCAGCAGCGACAGCGTGCCTACCGCGTAGCGCGCGCACAGCGCCTGCCAGGAGGGCGGGCGCCCGTCCGCGCAGACCACCCGCAGCCGCCACGGCCGCATGCCCAGCGTCTGCCCGCCGCGGCGCCAGCTGATCACCGCGTACAGCCCGGCGAGCAGCCAGCACGTGGCCCACAGCGCCCACTGCAGCACGCTGAGCGGCGTGATGTTGTCGTGCGGATCGTGGTGGCCGGCGATGGTGTAGCCCAGGGTGAAGCACAGCGATGCCAGCATCCACAGCGCCAGCGCCGGCCACAGGTCGTAGAACAGCGCCAGCAGGCGCCAGCCGATCAGCGGACGCGGCGGGGCGGGGGCGGGGGCTTCGGTAGCGGAGGCTGGCATGCGCGACAGGATACCGGCCCGCCTGCTTCGAAGACCCGCGCTCCCTGCCGGCGCGGCTTCAGCCGCGAGCTCTTGACCTCGCAGGAGCGACGGAAGTCGCGAAGCTTTACCGGCGGCCATTCGCGATTTCCGTCGCTCCCATGATTGATGCGAGCCGGCGAGGCGCCATCCGGACCTGCCGCGTTACGCTTCACGGCAAGCTCGCCCCCGATCCGCTGCGTCCATGCCCACTCCCGCCGACCGCCGTGCCCTGACCCTGGCCCTGCCGCCCACGCCGGAGGCCGACGCCCGCGCCATCGCGTCCTTCATCGATGCGATCTGGGCCGAGAGCGGCCTGGCCCGGCAGTCGCTGGACAGCTACCGCCGCGACCTCGAAGGCTTCGCGCGCTGGCGCAACGGCGCCGGCGGCGGGCTGGTCGCCGCCGATCGCGCGGCGCTGTTCGACTACCTGGCGTGGCGCACGCGCCACGGCTGGTCGCCACGCAGCAACGCGCGGCTGCTGTCGGCGCTGCGGGCGTTCTTTGCCCACTGCGTCCGGCTGCGGCTGCGCGCGGACGACCCCACGGCGCTGCTGGAACCGCCGAAGCTGCCGCGCTCGCTGCCCAAGGCGCTGGCCGAGGGGCAGATCGACGCACTGCTGGACGCGCCCGACGTCGCCACGCCGCTGGGCCTGCGCGACCGCGCGATGCTGGAGCTGATGTACGCCGCCGGCCTGCGCGTGAGCGAGCTGGTCGGCCTGCCGGCCACCGCCGTCAACCTGCGCCAGGGCGTGCTGCGCGTGACCGGCAAGGGCAGCAAGGAGCGGCTGGTGCCGCTGGGTGAGGAGTCGCAGCACTGGCTGGAACGCTACCTCGCCGAGTCCCGCCCGCAACTGGCCGGCAAGCGCAGCCTGCCGGCGCTGTTCCTGGGCACCCGCGGCGAGCCGCCGAGCCGGCAGCAGTTCTGGACCCTGGTCAAGCGCCATGCCGCCGCCGCCGGCATCGACCCGGACAGGATCAGCCCGCACGGCCTGCGCCACAGCTTCG
>Ga0160437_1000117_pt1 | contig 46583 bp, 29 predicted proteins | sample HID1975I_E0MG_FD_108227 | JGI IMG/M metagenome (GOLD analysis project Ga0160437, IMG submission 108227) | Enriched soil microbial communities from UW Madison campus, WI, USA - HID1975I_E0 MG | ecosystem: Environmental > Terrestrial > Soil > Unclassified | place: USA: Madison, Wisconsin... | reverse complement strand
TTCAAACTTTGACAAAGTTTTTTCATAAAGTTTGTCATTCCGAGGAACGAGGAATCTCCGCAAGAAACTCTACAAAGATTGGCGAATTACTATGAGGAGCTACTTGCGGAGATTTCTCCTTCGTCGAAATGACAAAAAAAAGTGGCTACTATGTGCATTCATAAAAGTAAAACGCCTTTTCAATACAACAAAAAACTATGTTTCTATGTGTTTAAAAAATTAGCAACAAAGAGACAAACCAACAAACAAAGAATGAAAAAATTATTATTCCTATTAACCCTAATCGCTTCTATTTTCTCGGCTCATGCGCAGAAAGTTTACACAGAAAGTGATATTAACATTATTCCGAAACCCAGTCAGACTCTTATAAAAACTGGTGTTTTTGAATTTACAAAAGATACCAAGTTTGTGGTAAACGGCGATTTCCAAAGAGATGCTGCAAATGCTTTAGCTTCTAAATTTGAAGTAGCTGCGGGATGGAAACCAGAAACGACAACTAAAGCTCCAGTAAGCAATTTTGTGCAGTTTAAAGTAGATCCTAATTTAAAAAATGAAGCTTACGTTTTAGATGTAAATCCGACGAGTATTGTTATTTCTGCAAAAGGAAATGTTGGTTTTCTATATGGATTAGAAAGTGTTAGACAATTACTTCCTGAAGCGATTGAAAGTAAATATGCAATCACTTCTGCAAAATGGCAGATTCCAAGTTTAACAATTAACGACGAACCACGTTTTAAATGGAGAGGTTTAATGTTGGATTTATCGCGTCATTTCTTCGATAAAAATTACATTCTGGCAACAATAGATCGTTTGGCAATGCACAAAATGAACGTTTTGCATTTGCATTTGGTTGATGATCAAGGCTGGAGAATTGAAATTAAAAAATATCCAAAACTAACTGAAGTCGGCGCTTGGAGAGTTGATCAAGAAAACACCAGCTGGAATGCCAGATTAACGACAAATCCTGATGAAAAAGGAACGTACGGAGGCTTCTTTACGCAAGATGAATTAAGAGAAATTGTAAAATATGCTTCGACAAAAGGAATTGAAATTATTCCTGAAATCGAAATGCCGGCGCACGTAAGCAGTGCCATTGCAGCTTATCCAGAATTGGCTTGCTTTAATCAGCGAATTGGTGTTCCGTCAGGCGGCGTTTGGCCTTTGACTGATATCTATTGTGCAGGAAAAGAAACTACGTTTGAATTTTTGCAAAATGTAATTGATGAAGTAATCACGATTTTCCCTTCAAAATATATTCATATTGGTGGTGATGAGGCGACGAAAACCAATTGGGCTAAATGTCCGCATTGCCAAAAAAGAATCAAAGACGAGAAATTAAAAGATGTCAACGAGTTGCAAAGCTACTTTGTAAAACGTATGGAAAAATATATCAACTCAAAAGGAAAAAGAGTTATCGGATGGGATGAAATTTTAGAAGGCGGTTTGGCTCCAGATGCAACGGTAATGAGCTGGAGAGGAATGAAAGGCGGAATCGAAGCGGCAGATCAAGGTCATGACGTAATTATGACACCAGAATCTCCTTGTTATTTCAACTTTTATCAAGGTCCGCAAAACGAAGAACCTTTAGCTTTTGACGCTTATAATCCGTTAAGTGAAGTGTACAAATTTGATCCTGTAGTTTCAACAATGACACCTCAGGAAGCAGCACATGTTTTAGGAGGACAAGCAAATTTGTGGGCAGAACATTTAGCGCTGCCAAAAGATTCCGAATACATGATTTTCCCAAGATTAGCGGCGTTATCAGAAACTTTATGGAGCCCGAAAGAGAAACGCAATTGGAATGATTTTACAACGAGATTATTCTCTTTATTAAAACGTTACGATTTTTTAGGAATTAATTATGCGAAAAGTGCTTATTTGGTAACGGCTTCTTCTACAGCAGATTTATCTAATAAACAGATTAAGGTAGAATTGAAAAACGAGTTTCCTAATCCAGACATTCGTTATGTTTTAGGAAACCAGACCATTGATCACCATGCTATAAAATATACAAGCCCAATTGCAATAAAAGAAACAACGGTTTTAAAAGCTTCTTTATTCCAAGATGAAAAGCCAGTTGGAAAAACATATACAGATACGATTGTTTTCCATAAAGCATTTTCGAAAAAAGTGAAATACTTGACCCCTTACAATTCGAATTATAAAGGCGATGCCAATACAATGGTAAATACGATCAGAGGAAGTAAAAATTTCCATGACGGACAATGGCAGGCTTGGTTAGTTAACGATATGGAATTGGTTATCGACTTAGAAAAAGTAGAAAGTATCGAGCAAGTAAAAGTTGGAGCTTTAGAAAGTCAAGGAGCAGGAGTTAATTTCCCAATTCAAGTTAAAGTTTTGATTTCTACAGATGGAGTTAAATACACTCAGGTTGGCAAAATTATGCGTCCTTATGCAGTAAATGCTGTTCCAGAATTGAAAGATTTCCAAATCAATTTCCAAAAACAAAATGCACGTTTTGTGAAAGTTATTGCAGGCAACTTAAAGAAAAGTCCAAAAGGAGAAAGCTCTTGGTTGTTTGTCGATGAAATTTTAATTGATTAATTATTAAAAAAATGAAGAAGGTACTATTTAAGCTCGGGATATTATTGATTTGCTTGATGCCGTTTTTTACTAAGGCACAAAGCAAAGGATTTTCTATATCTAAGGGAGAATTTCAGCAAGACGGGAAAATAATTAAAATACATTCGGGAGAAATGCACTATGCACGTATTCCTAAAGAGTATTGGAGACATAGGCTGCAAATGCTTAAAGCTATGGGAATGAATACCGTGGCAACCTATGTATTTTGGAATTATCACGAAGTAGCACCAGGTGTCTGGGATTTTAAAACAGGAAATAGAGATCTGTCAGAGTTTTTACGTATTGCTAAAAGTGAAGGATTATATGTGATTCTTAGACCGGGTCCGTATGCATGTGGCGAATGGGAATTTGGAGGATACCCTTGGTGGCTGCAAAATAATCCAGATTTAGTAATTCGTACCAATAACAAAGCATTTTTAGACGCTTGTAAAACGTATATAGAACATTTGTATGCAGAGGTAAAAGGACATTTTGCTAATCAAGGAGGACCTATTATTATGGTTCAGGCCGAAAATGAATTTGGGTCTTATGTTTCTCAAAGAACCGATATTAGTGCTGAGGATCATAAAGCCTACAAAAATGCAATTTACAATATACTTAAACAAACGGGATTCCCAGAGCCTTTTTTTACTTCTGACGGTGCCTGGTTGTTTGAAGGTGGTATGGTAGAAGGCGCGTTACCGACTGCAAATGGGGAATCAAATATAGATAATCTAAAAAAACAGGTTGATAAATACCATAACGGACAAGGACCTTACATGGTCGCAGAGTTTTATTCTGGCTGGTTGGATCATTGGGCAGAACCATTTATTAAAATTGGATCTGAGGAGATTGCAAGTCAAACTAAAAAGTACCTTGATGCAGGTGTTTCTTTTAATTATTATATGGTACACGGCGGTACTAATTTTGGATTTACCTCTGGGGCAAATTATAATGAAGAAATGGATATTCAGCCAGATATTACAAGCTATGATTATGATGCTCCTATTAGCGAAGCAGGTTGGGCAACACCAAAATATATGGCTATACGTGAAGTAATGCAAAAGTATTCTAAAACAAAATTAGCCTCAATTCCAGCCAAAATACCCGTTGCAAAATATCCTAATCAGGCTATCAAATCAAGCATGGATGTTTTAAGTTGGATAAAAAAAGAAAAACCAGTTGTAAATGACCAGCCTTTAACATTTGAAAAATTAGGTCAAGGACATGGATATGTTTTGTATCGAAAAAGATTTACGCAGCCCATTTCTGGTAAATTAAAAATTGAAGGATTGAGAGACTTTGCTACAGTTTATGTAAACGGTGTTAAAGCAGGTGAGTTGAATAGAGTTTTCAAAAACTACGAGTTGACAGTTACCATTCCTTTTAACGGTATTTTAGAAATTCTAGTTGAAAATATGGGTCGCATTAACTACGGCGCCGAAATCGTACATAATACTAAAGGAATTATTACTCCAGTATTTTTAAATGAATTTGAAATTAGCGGCGGATGGGAAATGTATAAAATGCCAATGAATGAAGTTCCAGCTGTTAAAAACGAAACGGTAAAACCTGGACGTCCCGTTTTATATGAATCTACTGTAAACATTGAGAAACCAGCCGATACTTTTCTGGATATGACAGGTTGGGGAAAAGGAATTGTATTTGTTAACGGACACAATCTTGGACGTTACTGGAAAGTTGGACCACAGCAAACGCTTTATGTACCAGGATGTTGGTTGAAAGCAGGCGAGAATAAGATTGTTGTATTGGAGCAGCTTAACGAAAACAGTAAAACAGAATTGACTTTTACAGATCAGCCGATACTTGAAAAATTAAATTAGAATTACCTATTAAACTAAAAACAAAGAATAATAAATTATAAATTAGATTAAAGATGAAAAGAGGAATATTCATTATCGCCCTTTTATTTTCAGCTCAGATATTCGCGCAGGCGATATATGAAGATGAAAGATACGTACCAGAAACAGATCCGGCAGTATTAAAAAACTTAGACGAATGGCAAGGCAAAAAATTTGGTCTGCTAATGCACTGGGGAACTTACAGCCAATGGGGTATTGTAGAATCTTGGTCTATTTGTCCTGAAGATTACGGATGGTGTGAACGTAAAAAAGGAAGTAATCCATCTAATTATAATGATTATATAAAAGATTACGAAGGGTTGAGAAAAACATTTAATCCAGTAAAATTCGATCCAGAAAAATGGGCAAAAGCAGCGAAATATGCTGGGATGAAATACATGGTATTCACTACAAAACACCATGACGGATTTAATATGTATGATACTAAATATTCTGATTATAAGATAACTAGTAAAGATGTTCCTTTCCATACAAATCCAAAAGCAGATGTTTTAAAAGAGATTTTCAACTCATTTAGAGGCGAAGGTATTTCTACAGGAGCTTATTTCTCAAAGCCAGATTGGCATAATGAAAACTACTGGGATCCTTATTTTCCGCCATTCGACAGAAACGTAAACTACGATCCGTCTTTATACCCAGAAAAATGGCAGAAATATGTTGACTTTACACATAACCAGATTTTAGAAATTTTGACTAATTATGGTAAAGTTGATATTCTTTGGTTAGATGGAGGATGGGTTCGTAAAAGAGACCAAGTTAACATCAAAGAAAACTACGATGAAAAGTTTACAGAAAACGAATCTAAAAACGGTTTCATCAAACACAGAGTGGTAGATCAAGATCCAAAAATGGACGAATTGGTTGTAAAAGCACGTCAGAAACAACCAGGTTTGATCGTTGTAGATAGAGCGGTTCACGGTAAAAACCAAAACTACTTAACTCCAGAAGGACGTGTTCCTGCAAAGACTTTGCCTTATCCTTGGGAATCTTGTATTCCAGCAGGCGGTGGATGGTCTTATTCTCCAGGTGCTACTTACATGACTGGAAGACAAGGAATTCACATGTTAGTTGACATTGTGGCAAAAGGCGGAAACTTATTATTAAACATTGCTCCAAGTCCAGAAGGAGAATGGGATAAAGGGGCATACGATTTATTGCAGGCTTACGGTGATTGGATGAAAGTAAATAGCACAGCGATTTACAATACAAAACCAATCGAGCCTTACAAAGAAGAAAACATTTGTTTTACACAAAATAAAGCGGGCAATGTATTCGCATTTTATTTAGCTAAAGATGGAGAAGACAAAATTCCTGCAACGGTTACTGTAAAATCGATCAGCCCGAAAAAAGGAACGAAAATCACCATGTTAGGATCTAAAACTTCATTGAAATGGGTAAAATCGGATAACGGATTTACAGTTACTATTCCAGAAAGTTTAAGAAATAATCTTCCTGCAAAAGAAGCTTGGACTTTAAAAATCGAAGCTATAAATAGATAAAATGAAACCTATGGTTTTAAATACAATAAATAAATTCAAGACAGCATGTATTTTGTACATGCTGTTTTTTAGCATCACTATTTTTGCGCAGGAGCCTGCAGATTACGTCAATCCGTTTATTGGAACTTCCAATTTTGGAGCCGCTTTTCCAGGACCAATTGCACCACGCGGAATGGCAAGTATTAGTCCGTTTAATGTGGCTGGAGTAAAAAATACTCCGATGGAAAAAGACAGTCAATGGCTTTCGAATCCTTATGTGAATGAGAATACCTTTTTGACAGGATTTAGTCAAGTGAATTTAAGCGGTGTCGGCTGTCCAGAATTGGGCGTTATTTTATTGATGCCAACAACTGGGGCAGTAGAAATCGATCATTTGAAATACGGTTCTACTTATTCTAATGAAGTGGCCAAGGCAGGCTATTACAGTGTAAACATCGACAAGTATAAAGTAAAAGGAGAGTTTACAGCTTCAAAACGAGTGGGAGTAAGCAGATTCACTTTCCCGAAAGGGCAATCTAATATTTTATTAAATCTTGGATTGGGATTGACAAACGAAGAAGGTGCAATGGTAAAAGTAGTTTCTTCTACAGAAATTGAAGGAATGCGATCTGTGGGTTCATTTTGCTATAACAGCCCAGAAGATGCTTATCCAGTTTATTTTGTGGCTCAATTTTCGAAACCTGCGGATAAATTTGGTGTTTGGAAAAAACCTTCAAAATACAACGGTGTTGAAGCACAATGGATGGGTTACAATGGAAAAGCTAGAATAATGGAGAATACAATCAAAACCGTTGTGGGTGATAGTATTGGAAGTTATTTTACTTATAAATTCGAAAAAGAAGAAACAGTTGAAGTGAAAATCGGAATTTCGTACGTAAGTATCGAAAATGCCCGTGAAAACTTAGCAAAAGAAGTCGGTAACAGATCTTTTGACGCAATTTACAAAGAAACCTACAACGAATGGAATGAAGAACTTTCTAAAATTTTAGTTGAAGGCGGTTCAAAAGATGATAATACGATTTTCTACACGGCTTTGTACCACACTTTAATTCATCCCAATATTTTAAATGATATTAACGGAGAATATCCAGTAATCAAAAGAACTAAAATTGGTAAAACCGATGGTACTCGTTATACTACATTTTCATTGTGGGATACCTACAGAAATGTGCATCAGCTGATGTCATTGGTTTATCCAAAACAGCAGTCTGACATGGTAAAAAGCATGTTGAGCATGTTTGATGAAAACGGCTGGCTGCCCAAGTGGGAATTGAATTCAACCGAAACTTTTACCATGGTTGGAGATCCAGCAAGTATTGTCATTACCGATACTTACTTGAAAGGAATTCGCGATTATGATGTTAATAAAGCCTATTATGCGATGTTGAAAGGCGCAAATAATATTGAAAATAATCCGCTTCGACCTGGACTGAAAGATTATATCAAAAAAGGCTATTTAACAACCGACAATAAAGGTCCAGTTTCTACAACTCAGGAATACAATATTTCAGATTATTCTATTTCGCTTATGGCCAACGAATTCGGAGACAAAGACAATGTAAAACGTTTTAAAGAACGTTCATTATCCTACAGAAAATTATTTGATAAAAACTTAAATCTTCTTCGTCCAAGAACAGCTGACGGAAAATGGTACGAGCCATTTGATCCTGCTTCTGGAGCTAATTTTGAAGAAAATGTTGGCTTTATCGAAGGAAACGCTTGGCAGTATAATTTTATGGTTCCGCACGATATTAACGGATTAAAAAAATTAATGGGTGGTGATCAAGCCTTTTCGGCGCAATTGCAGAAAATATTTGATACCAAACAATTTGATATGGCAAACGAACCAGACATTGCCAATCCGTATTTGTTTAATTATGTGAAAGGTGAGGAGTATAAAGCTCAGGAAATGGTAAAGAAATTGGTTCGCGAATATTTCAAAAATGAACCAAAAGGATTACCAGGAAATGACGATACCGGAACCATGTCGGCTTGGCTGGTTTATTCGATGATGGGAATTTATCCAATATCGCCGGGAGATCCAATTTACACCATTACCGCGCCAATGTTTCATAGAGTGACGATTAAATTAGATCCAAGATATTATAAAAAAGAAAGCATTGTAATTGAAAGACAAATCAATAATGATGGAAAAATCAATTCGATTGAGCTAAACGGAAAAACACTTAACAGCTTTTTTATCTCGCACGATGATTTTGTGAATGGAACAAAGCTTAAAGTGATTCAAAACTAAACACACACAACTATGTTACAATTAAGAATGAAAAGGACAGCCATTATTTTTGTAATGGCTGTGGGTTTTTTTAACCAAACCCATGCCCAGAAAAAGTATCCTTACCAAAATGCCCAAACACCTGTTGAAGACAGAGTACAAGACTTGTTAAGCCGTATGACACTTGAAGAAAAAGTACGTCAGATGGATATGTATAGAGGAGATTTTTTTAAAGATAAAGAAGATTTTGCAAAATCTAAATCGGCAGAAAAAATTGGAAAATTAGGAATTGGAGCTATTCATGATCTTTATCCGCGTTCGGCGAAAATGATCAATGATTTGCAAACCAATGTAATAAAAGGAAATCGTTGGGGAATTCCTGCGCTGATTATGTGTGAAATGCTTCACGGTTATCTAGACGAAGGAAGTACAGCTTTCCCAATGAACATCGGACTTGGAGCGACTTGGGATGTTAATGTTATGGATAAAGTTGGAAAAGTAATTGGTATGGAGGCCAGAGCGCATGGAGTTCATTTTGGTTTTGGACCAAACTTAGATTTAGGGCGCGAACCAAGATGGGGACGTGTTGCTGAAACTTTTGGTGAAGATGCTTTCTTGAACAGTGAAATTGGTTTGGCATTCATAAAAGGTTTACAGGGAGACGATTTAAAATCAGATCGTTCTATTATTGCTGAGCCTAAACACTTTGCGGTTCATGGTATTCCGCAGGCGGGAGGAAATTCTTCGCCAATTTTGGTTGGAGAACGTTCAGCTCGTGAAGACCATTTACCATCTTTTCAAAAAGCATTTACAAAAGGAGGTGCATTAGGAACTATGTGTGCGTATTCTGAATTAGACGGAATTCCTTGTGCCGCAAATCATTGGTTATTGACAGATGTTTTAAGAAAAGAATGGGGTTTTAAAGGAATTGTTGTTTCAGATTTAGGAGCCATTAAATATATCCAAACGACTCACAAAGTTGCTGATTCTCCAAAAGAAGCTATTAGAGAAGCGGTTTCATCTGGTGTTGATATGCAGTTTTACGATTTTAGTAATGAATTTTGGCAGAATACTATTATTGAATTGGTAAATGAAAAGAAATTGACAATGGAAAATATCGACCGTGCTGCGGGAGGAGTTTTACGTTTGAAATTTTTATTGGGATTATTTGAAAATCCGTACACAGATAAAAATCTGATTAAAGAGCGTTTCCATACTAAAGAAAACCAAGCTGTTGCTTTAGAAGCTGCTCAAAAATCAATGATTTTGCTGAAAAATGACAATAATATTTTGCCGTTGAGTAAAAGTATTAAAAACATTGCCGTTATAGGGCCAAATGCAAACGTTTCAAGAATGGGAGGTTATGCTCCTAAAAATAGTGTTGGAACAACAGTTTTTGAAGGTATACAGCAAATTGTTGGAAAAACTGCCAATGTAGTTTACGAAGAAGGCGTTCCTTTAATTGTAAAAGGACAAATTATTCCATCTAAATATTTGTTTACTCCAGACGAAGCTCAAAACGGATTGAAAGGAGAATATTTCAATAACAGAAATCTTGAAGGAACTCCAGCATTGACTCGAATCGACAGTCAATTAGAGTTTGACTGGCCTTGGGCGCCTGGAGACGGTGTTAATGTGGATGATTTTTCTATCAGATGGACAGGATTCTTAAAATCAGATCAAGCACTTGACGGATGGTTAGGTTTAAGTTCTGATGACGGAATCAGAATGTATATCGATGACCAATTGGTAATTGATAACTGGTCAAAAGGGGCAACAAGTATGGTGACGGTTCCAAAAAATATAGAAAAAGGTAAAAAATACAAAGTCCGCATTGAAATGTGGGAAGGAGGCTGGGGTGCCAGAGCGCATTTCCGTTGGAATTTAGAAAAAGTAAATTTACAGCCGGCAATCGAAGCAGCTAAAAAAGCAGATGTTGCTATTGTAGTTTTAGGAGAATCTAACGAATTGGTAGAAGAAAACAGAGACGTTGCTTCTTTAGACTTATTTGGAATACAACAGCAATTGATCGAAGAAATTCAAAAAACGGGAACACCTGTAGTTTGTGTATTATTAAACGGTCGTCCGCTTTCTACAAATTGGATTGCAGAAAATATTCCGGCGGTAATTGAAGGATGGTTCCCAGGAGAGTTTGGAGGAAGAGCTGTTGCAGATGTTTTATTTGGAGATTACAATCCAGCTGGAAGATTGCCAATAACAGTTCCAAAATCGGTTGGGCAGTTACCTATATATTATAACCAAAAACCATCTGCGATACATAAATATGTAGCAGAAAGTGAACATCCTTTATATTCATTTGGTTTTGGATTGAGTTATACGAAGTTTGAATATTCAAATCTTAAAATCAGCGCCGCTGAAATTAAACCAAACGGAGAATTGAAAGTTTCTGTGGATGTTAAAAACACAGGAGATAGAGATGGAGATGAAGTAGTACAATTATATATTAACGATGTTTACAGCTCTGTTACCACTCCTGAAAAAACGCTAAAAGGATTCAAAAGATTGAATATTAAAAAAGGAGAAATAAAAAATGTTGAATTTACACTTACACCAGATGAGTTATCTATCTGGAACAGAGAAATGAAGAGCGTGGTAGAGCCTGGAGATTTCGAAGTTATGGTTGGCGGAAATTCGACAGATTTACTCAAAACTAAATTTAAGGTTTCGAACTAAAATCGCTTAAACGCAGAATAATTTTAAACGTTTTTTAGATAAAAAAAAGAATACAATTAAAAAAGGCCAAAATCTATTAGATTAATAGATTTTGGCCTTTAAAATAAGGAAGAGTTGGATTACAAATGAAAACGTTTTCTTTCAATATTTGATCAAACTTTCACCAACACCTTTTCAAAATTGTCATTTGTCGAAATTATGTATTGTTAACAAAACGTATTCTTAAATTTAACATGTTATTAACTCTAAAAAAACAACTAATATGATTAAAAACGTACTAAAATTACTGTTGGTCATATGCCTTTTCGGATTCCAAAGCCTAGAAGCGCAGACTACAGTAAAAGGAACGATAACAGATGCTTCTAGCGGAATTCCGATTCCAGGAGCAAATATTATTGTTAAAGGAACTAAAACGAGTGCTTCATCAGATTTTGATGGTAAATACAGCATTAACGTTCCAAATCAATCAACAGTTTTAGTTTTTACTTATGTAGGATCTGCTACAAAAGAAGTGGCTGTTGGAACACAAACTACAATTAACGTAGCTTTGGGTGCAGACACACAGCAGTTAGGAGAAGTAGTGGTAACTGCTCTTGGTATTAAGAGAGAGAAAAAAGCCATTACGTATTCTGCACAAAACGTTTCAGTAGATGAAATCTCTGAGGCAAGATCATTAAACGTTGCCAACTCTCTTTCTGGTAAAGTAGCAGGTCTTAACTTCTCTACTACTTCAAATGGTGTTGGTTCTTCTTCTAGAATTACTTTAAGAGGTAACAGATCTCTTAACGGAAACAACCAGCCTCTGTATGTTGTAGATGGTGTGCCAATTAGTAACGGAACAACAAATTCTAATCCTGATATTGATACAGGAGGAACTACACAGCCAGATGGTATTTCTAACATTAACCCAGAAGATATTGCTTCGATGACTGTTCTTAAAGGACCATCTGCAGCAGCACTTTACGGATCTAGAGCATCAAATGGTGTAATTGTAATTACTACAAAATCTGGAAAAGCAGGAAAAACATCTGTATCTTTATCATCTAACTTTATGGCTTCTTCTGCTTATAATTTGATGAATTTACAAAACAAGTACGGTCAAGGAACAAACGGAGCTTACGTTGCAAACTCTTCTTCAAGCTGGGGAGGCAGATTAGACGGAAGCCAAGTTTCAAACTGGCAGTTAGTTCGTAACCCAAATTATGCTGGGCCAGCTACACAAAGCTATTCTCCACAGCCTAATAACGTAATTGATTTTTACAAAACTGGTTACAACTTAGCAAATACATTAACAGTTACATCTGGTAACGAAAAAGCTCAAGGTTATTTCTCTTATACTAACACACGTGCTGAAGGTATTGTTGGAGGAAACCAAATGGACAGACACAATCTTAACTTAAGATTGACTAGTAAAATCTCTGATAAATTAACTTTAGACGTAAAAACAAACTACATCGTTCAGGATATCGATAATTTATTGAGAACTGGAGAAGAGTCTATTGGAACATCTGCTTATTTATTACCTCGTAGTATCGCTTATAACGATTACAAAAACTTCGAATACATTGATGCTGCAGGACAAAGACAAGTAAACTATTTCCTTGACGAGACAGGAGCTCCAGGCGGGAACCCATTCTGGTCTGCTTTAAGAGATGATGCTCGTACAGATAAAAGAAACAGATTTATTGGTTTAGCTTCGCTTAAGTATGAGTTTACAAAAACATTAAGCTTACAAGGTAGAGCTGGTTTAGACCAAATGACAAACAAAAACGTAAGAAACAGATATGCAACAAACGCATTTAACAGTAACATGGGTTCATACAGCGAATCTTATGAAACAGTTAGCGAATTAAACGTAGATGCTTTGCTTTCTTACAATGAAAAATTTGGAGATTTTTCTGTTGGACTTAATGCTGGTGCAAACGTATTACAGCAAAATAATTCAGCTTTAAACTCTGGCGGTGTATTGAGTAAAAGAAATTTCTTTGCCCTAAGTAACGTTCAAACTGTTCAATCTACATCTACAGCTTCAGAAAAAAGAATAAATTCAGTTTACGGTTTTGGTCAACTTGGATTTAGAAACTACTTATTCTTAGATGTTACAGCTAGAAATGACTGGTCTTCTACAATTCCTAATGATTATTTCTACCCATCTTTTGGTCTTTCTGCTGTTCTTTCTGATATGTTTACATTACCAGAAGTAATCAGTTTTGCAAAAGTTAGAGGTTCTTACGCACAAGTTGGTAACGATACAGATCCTTATCAAACACAACAAAGATTCTCATATATTGGTGGAAATGGTGGTATGCTATACGGACAAAACACAAAAGCTAATCCAAATTTAAAACCAGAGATCTCTTCTTCTACAGAATTTGGTGCAGATGTAAGATTCTTCAATAACCGTTTAGGTTTAGATTTCACATACTTTACATCATTAACAAACAACCAAATTTTCTACATCAACACTCCTGAATCTTCTGGATATTCTAGAGCTATCGTAAATGGTGGAGATATTGAAAATAAAGGTATCGAGTTAACGCTTACTGCAACTCCAATTCAAACAGAAAACTTTACTTGGGATATTACAGCAAACTATGCTTCTTATAAATCAAAAGTAAAATCTATCTTTGAAGGAAGAGATGAGTTAGTTCTTGGAGAAGGACGTTTAGTAAGAAGTAAAGTTGTTGAAGGTGGAGAATATGGAGATTTATATATTAAAGGTTTCCAAAGAGATCCAAACGGAAATATTATTGTAAACAGTGCAGGTATTCCTTTAGCAACAAATGGATTTGATGTTCGTGCTGGTAACTTTAACCCAGACTGGACAGCAGGTTTCAAAAATAATTTCAAATACAAAGATTTCTCTTTAAGCTTCCTTATTGATTTCAGAATTGGTGGTGAAGTTATTTCATACACTCAGGCTAGACAAGCTGGTTTAGGGGTAAGTGATATTACTTTAGCAGGAAGAGAAGGCGGAATTGTAGTTGATGGTGTTGTTGCAGCTGGTAACGGAACTTACACTCCAAATACTACAAGCATTACAGCAGAACAATATTGGACAGCTATCGGACAAAGAACTCCAATTGCAGAACCATTTATTTATGATGCTACAAACATTAGGTTGAGAGAACTTGTTTTTGGTTATTCATTACCAAAACGTGTATTAGGTAATTCAGGATTCTCAAGTATCGATTTCTCTTTAGTAGGTAGAAACTTGTTCTTCTTCTTAAACAAAGCAGAACATTTTGATCCAGAAGCAGGAGCAGGAACAGGAAACTTGCAAGGGATAGAATCTTTCAACATTCCTTCAACTAGAGATTATGGAGTTAATGTTAAATTTGGATTTTAATTAAATAAGGGACATTATGAAATATAGTTTTAAAATAAAAACATTAGGAGTTGCATTAATGGCAGTTTCGATTTTGTCAAGTTGTGCTGGCGACTTTGATGAAATAAACAAAGATCCTAATTCATTGACTGAAGATCAGTTAGATGCTACATTAGCAGGTCCTGCATTTGCATCTGCATTGTATGCAGGGATTCACAACGGATCTTACTCTTCTCCAGGTGTAGATGACCAAGGTACTTGGGGTATTGCAACAGGTATTTTATCTTCTACTTTTATCCACTATTTAAACTGTGGATATGGTACTGAAAGAAATGCTTTCGTTAACGGATATGAAGGAAGAGGATGGACAAGATTTTACACAGTTGCTGTTCCGGCTTTAAACAATGCTGTTAAAGCATCTGAAGGAAATGCTGAAGCATTGGCAGTTCTTAAAATCTGGAAAGTTTTCATGTACAACCAAATGGTTGATGCTTACGGACCAATTCCTTACACTGAGGCAGGAAATGGTAAAGAAAAAGTTCCTTATGACAGCGTTGAATTTATCTACGATGATTTCTTTAAATTATTAGACGAAGCAAACGCAGTATTGTCTTCTCCTTCAACAGCAACTGTTGCTTCTCTTGCTCCAAATGATAGAGTTTATTCTGGAAGCGTAGACAAATGGAGAATTTTTGGAAACAGTATGAGATTGCGTTTGGCTTTAAGAATCTCTGATAAAGATGGTGCAAAAGCTAAAACACAAGCTGAAGCTGCGGTAGCTGCAGGTGTTATGCAGACAAATGATCAAAGTGCATTTTTCAAAGCAAGTAATATAACTCCAAACAATTTAAACATGATCGTAAATAGCTGGGGGTATGTAATGACCGCTTCTATGGAAAGTATCTTAGTAGGATACAATGATCCACGTTTATCAAAATGGTTTGCCCCAATCGATACTGGAGTTTATAGAGGAAATCCTGTTGGTGGATTAGAAGACCAATTTGGAACTACTAAATTCTCTGCTTTTAATAATGACGTGATGGGTAATGGTGCTGCTAATAACCTTAGCGAATCTAAAAACATCGAAATCTTCATGGCTTCTGAAAACTATTTAAGCAGAGCTGAAGGTGCATTAAATGGATGGAACATGGGCGGAGACGCTAAAACTTTGTACGAAACAGGTATTAGATTATCTCTAGCACAATGGGGAATTACAGATGCTGCTGCAGTAAATGCATACATCAATGGTTCATCATTGCCAACATTACCAAATATCTTGACTCTTTATCCTACTTTAGATTTACAAGATATTCCAGTTAAATTGCCTGTAGCTTGGTCTGCATCTACTGCTGATCAGCGTACACAGATTGCAGTTCAAAAATACTTAGCTATTTTCCCAGAATCTTGGGAAGCTTGGGCAGATTTACGTAGAAGCGATGCTAAAGTAATCTATCCAGTTTTAAATACAGACAACCCTGATGCAGGTGTTGGTAAGTCTCTAATGAAGAGAATCATTTACACTACAAATGAGTACTCTTCTAACAAAGAAGCAGTTGATGACGGTATCGTAAAATTAGGCGGTGCAGATTCAGGTGGAACTAGACTTTGGTGGGATACAAAATAATTAATTTGGTGAGTAATGATCGACACAATCCTTACTTAAAATTCAAAAGGAGAGGTAACTCTCCTTTTGTTTTATACGTATGTCAGTAATTTTGATATACTCAATTTTCTCTTAACTACAGATGATTTCTCCAATTTAACAAATCATCAAACCACAAAAACATAAATAAAAATGGTTGATAAAAATAGCACTAACTCCTCACAAACCAAACCAACCACATTAGTTCCAATTTTAATAATAGCAAGTCTGTTTTTTATTTTTGGATTTGTTACCTGGATCAACGGCGCTTTGATCCCGTTTATGAAAACAATTAACGAATTAACATCAGCGCAGTCATTATTAGTGGCGTCGGCATCTTATATTTCGTTTGTTGTAATGGCGCTTCCTGCCTCTTATATCTTAACTAAAATCGGCTATAAAAGAGGAATGTCTTTGGGATTATTCATTATGGGTTTCGGAGCCTTAATTTTTATTCCTGCAGCTGAAGCGAGAACGTATTGGATGTTCCTTACAGGAATTTTTATTCAAGGAGCTGGAATGACTTTATTGCAGACAGCATCAAACCCTTATATTACTATTTTAGGACCAATTGAAAGCGCGGCAAAAAGAATTTCTATTATGGGAATTTGTAATAAAATCGCTGGAGCTTTAGGCTCTCTTATTTTCGGATCTATTTTATTATCAGGAATTGATGAAATTCAGGAAAAACTGGCTGTAGTAAGCGTTTCTGAAAAGAATATATTACTAAATAATATGGCCGACAGTGTTGTAATTCCTTATATTTCTATGGCAGTGGTTTTGTTTATTTTGGGACTGCTGATTCTTAAAGCACCGCTTCCAAATGTTGAAGCCACGCCAATAGAAGAAACAAAAGAGGGAGAAACAGCAAAAACAAGTATTTTTCAGTTTCCGCATCTTTGGCTGGGCGTATTAACTTTATTTATGTACGTTGGAGTAGAGGTTATAGCCGGGGATACGATTATAGCATACGGAATCGCGTTAGGATTTCCTGCAGACGATGCCAAATTCTTTACAACATTTACTTTATTAGCAATGGTTGCTACTTATGCGTTGGGAGCATTTTTGATTCCGAAATATATTACGCAGGCTTTGGCTCTAAAAGTGAGTGCGGTCTTAGGAATTATATTGTCATTCTGCATTGTGTTTTCTAGCGGATTTACTTCTGTTTTATTCGTTGCTGCATTGGGAATCGCAAATGCATTAGTGTGGCCTGCAGTCTGGCCGCTTACACTTAACGGTTTAGGCAAATTCACGAAAACTGGAGCAGCATTATTAGTAATGGCAATTTCTGGAGGTGCAGTTATTCCGCCTCTATATGGGAAATTCGTAGACGGAACAAAAGCCGATCTGATCGCGCAGGGAATTAGCGAAGTTAACGCAGCAGCAGCAGCCTCAACAAAAGGATATTGGATTTTACTTCCTTGCTATATTATTATCCTTTACTATGCGATTTCAGGACATAAAGTGGGGTTGAAGAAGAGTTAGTTAGTACTTAGTACTTAGTTGTTAGTACTAAGTTATTAGTGCTTAGTGTACAGTTATAGTTCATGGGGTATTAAATAGTGATTAGTAAATATGAATTTTGGATGTTTTATTTTACAAATCACATTTTAAATTTCAGCAAAAAAAAGAATACAATGATTTTAAAAAAGAAATATATTACAGCCGCATTATTGATGGTAATTGTTTTTTCCAATTCAGTAAAAGCACAAATTAAAGCTGTGAATATTGAAAGCGGTTATATTGCAGATCCGCCTGTTACAGCCAACAGCCACGCATCGACATTGGTTGAATATAAACCGAATGAGATTATGGCAGCTTGGTTTGGAGGCAAATACGAAGGCGCAAAAGATGTCGGAATTTATATTTCTGATTATAAAGATAAAAAATGGTCAACGCCAAAAGAGCTTATTCAGCCATTAATCAAAAACGGTGATACGCTTCCTTGTTGGAATCCGGTGTTGTTTAAAAGCAAAAGCCAGAATTTGTATTTGTTTTACAAAGTTGGAAAAAATCCAAGAGAATGGTTTGGCGCTATGATTGTTTCAAAAGATAATGGAACAACGTGGGGCGAACCAAAATATCTTCGAGAAGGATTTTACGGACCAATTCGAAACAAACCAATCGAAACTACGCCGGGCTTAATTCTCTGCGGCAGCAGTACAGAAAGTGTTGATAAAGACGAATGGAGAATTCATGTAGAAACCTACACAGAAGCTGACGATTCTTGGAAAAAAATTGAAGTTGAAAACAATAAACAATTAAATGTCATTCAGCCTACATTTTTAGTTCATAGTGAAAGTGATATTGAGATGTTGTCTCGCAGCAAGCACAATAGAGTAGTTGCAAGCTGGTCTGGAGATAACGGAAAAAGCTGGATAAGAACGAATACGATTAATGTGGTTAATTCAAATTCGGGAATAGATGCTTTAACTGTAAATAAAAATCTTTTTTTATTGGTGAACAATCCACTGCCACAGGGAAAAGATTGGTTTAACGGCCGCAATATTTTAGACGTTGAATATTCTACAGATGGTTTGAACTGGAGAAAGTTATTTGATTTGGAAAATCAGCAAAAAGGAGAATTTAGTTATCCGGCAATCATCCAAACCACAGATAAAAAAGTTCACGTACTGTATACTTATGATCGAAAATACATTAAACACACCTCTTTTGATTTATAATCTTTGAATGATGGTAAGCGGGTGACACTGATTTTACGATTTATTTGATTATTTTTTATAATCTGCGTTTATCCGCGTTTTTGCAAAGCAAATCCGTTTTATCCGCGTTCCATTCTATAGAAAAACAATTATGAAATTAAAACTCTTTTTTACGACCGTATTTTTTTGCTGCACTTTCGTGAATGCACAAATTTCAAAAACCTTTTATAAGCATGATAAATACTTGTCATCAGATAAATTGGAAGGCCGTTTTCCGGGTACAAAAGGAAATAATAAAGCAGCAGCTTATATTCAGAAGTATTTTAAAAAATATGGTTTACAAGAATTCAGTAATTCTTATTATCAGCCTTTTAAAGTTTTTGTAAAAGAAGGCGTCAATAAGATGAAATCAGATAGTGCTGCAACTCAAAATGTTTTGGGTTTTATTGAAGGATCTGATCCGGTTTTAAAAAACGAATATATTGTAATAGGAGCACATTACGATCATTGGGGCTGGGGCGGACCAGGTTCTGGAAGTAAAAAGAAAGAAGCGTTTGCCATTCATAACGGTGCAGATGATAATGCTTCTGGTGTCTCGGCACTGCTTTGCATTTTAGAAGAAATTTCAAAACAAAAAAGCAAACCCAAAAGAAGCATCATTTTTATTTCGTTCAGCGGAGAAGAAGAAGGATTATTAGGCTCTAAATATTTTGTAACCCATCTGCCAGTTCCAAAAGAATCTGTAAAAGTTATGCTGAATATGGATATGGTTGGAAGATTAAATGAGAAAAAAGAGCTTTATATGGGTGGTGCTGGAACTTTCCCAAATGGAGTAGAACTGATGCAAAAACTGCAGCAAAACTCAGGATTAAATCCAGTTATTCACGCAGGAGATGTTGGTGGTTCTGATCATGTTTCTTTTTATAAAGAATCTATTTCGGCTGTTGGTTTTCATACCGGCGGACATCCGCAGTATCACACACCAGAAGATGATATCGACCTCATTAATTCTGATGGGGGAGCTTTGGTTTCAAAATATATTTATAATGCCTTAACAGAAATTGCCAATTACAAAGAAGCTTTGTTTTTTATCAAACAGAATTAAACAAAGCAATTAAAAATAAATTAATTAGTTTTTTTGTTGTTTGAAAAGGCGGTGTCTATTAAACGCTATAGATGCCGTCTTTTACTTTAAAAGCCCATGCAGCCATAGCATCAATAACGGGTAACAATCCCTTTCCAGCATCACTTAATTTATAAGTCACAAAAGGAGGTACAACTGGTTTTGCCTCGCGAATGACCAAACCATCTGCTTCTAATTGTTTCAAATGCTGAATCAGCATTTTTTCGGTTACAGCAGGAATTGCTCTTTTCAATTCGCTGTAACGTTTATCTCCAGTCGATAAATGATATAAAATAATGGGTTTCCAGAAGCCTCCAATTTTTTCCATTACAAAAGTTACAGGGCATTTTTCCAACGCATACTGCTTGTTTTCCTGAATAGTAGACGATTCTTTAATTGCTGTCATGATACATACTTTAGGGTAAGTACTTGTATAAAAGTAAGTACAAAGATACCTTTGTCTTGTTAAATAAAAAAACTTTTAAAGATGAAAATTATAATTTCAGGTTCGTTAGGAAATATCGGAAAGCCTTTAACGGCTCAATTAGTACAATCAGGACACGATGTAACAGTTATCAGTAGCAATGCAGATCGAAAAGCTGCCATTGAAGATCTAGGTGCAAAAGCAGTAATTGGATCGGTTAGTGATGCCGATTTTCTTTCAGAAACTTTTAAAGGTGCAGATGCCCTTTTCGCCATGACGCCTCCAAATATGGGCGGTGTAAATATTATTCAAAATACTACAGATGCTGGTACCGCTTTCGCGAAAGCTATTCAGAATGCCAATATTAAAAGAGTAGTAATGCTAAGCAGTATAGGAGCTGATTTACCATCAGGAAACGGACCAATTGCAGGTTTGTACAATATTGAGAAGATTTATGAGAAACTTAATACTTCAATTACATTTTTGAGAGCTGGATATTTTTACATTAATTTCTTCAACGATATTCCGATGATAAAAGGGGCAGGAATTATGGGCGCAAATATTCCAGCAGGAAATCGTATTCCGTTAGTGCATCCAGAAGACATTGCATGGACTGCTGCAGAAGAATTACAAAAATTACCAGAAGGAAAAAATGTGCGCTATATTATTAGTGATGTTCGCACGCCTTCAGAAATTGCAAAAACATTCGGCACGGCAATTGGAAAACCAGAACTTCCCTGGGTTGAATTTACTGATGAACAATATTTAGGAGGTATGATTCAAGCTGGAGTTCCAGAGGAAATGGCTGGTCTATATACCGAAATGGGAAGCGGACTTCGTAACGAAACCATTGCAGCAGATTTTCTAAACAACGATGGAAAAGTTCAAGGGAAAATCAAATTAGAAGATTTTGCAAAAGAGTTTGCTTCAAAATTCTAATAAAAAAAAACATTCCGCTTACTATAAATAGAAGCGGAATGTTCAATTAAAAAAAAAACTCAAGTAATGAATTATTTACAGTACATATCCAACTGTAATTTTTAGAATACTCCGATGTAGTGGTTTCCTGGTTTGTTAACCAATTTAGCACCTTTAGTAACTTTTCCAGAAGGAATATCAATTACATAAATGTTACCATCTTTTCCAACTGGAGTAACAGCGATATAAAAATTATTTCCGTCAACTACAAAACCTTGGTATTGACCGAAATTTAAGTCAGCATCATAAGCAATACCTTCTACTTTTTGAGCAGTTTTTGCGTTTAGATCCAATCTAGCAAGGTATCCTTGATCATTTGCACCTTCGTAAGTGTAAACAGCATAAGCAATTCCGTTTCCAGCATATCTCCAAGCGTCGATATAACTTCCTTTAACTCCTAATGCTGTATCTAAACTAAATACATAAGAATTGTCATATTCGTTGCTTTGGTCAATTTTTAAGATATAAGAACCTTTTTGAGTATCTCTCTGCGTAGCCTGATAAATATTACCGTCAGTCGCCACGAAGCTGTTAAAACTTCTGTAACCGCTTGTATCTCCAAAACCAACTGTAGATGTAATCACTTTTGGATTTTCTAATGAAGGATAATCAACTACAACAGATTTAGAACCTAGACGTGTAAAGCTTGCAGCATTTTGTCCTGTTGCAGGATCAGTTTTACGCATCCAAGTTCCGATGATTAATTTGTTTCCTGCTTTATTTAATGTAGGAGCATCTAAACGGAAAATATGGTGTCCCTGAGCTTCTTCCTCAGCAGTTAACGGAATAGGATATTGTTTATAAGCAGAGATTAAAGTTTGCTGCATATCTAAAGATAATACAGTAGCAATTCCTCTTGTATTTTTATATGTTTTATCTTCATTTGTGCTAATAACTGGAGCAGTTACGTTTACCGCAACACCTGTTTTATCACCATCAAAAAGTTTTACCCATCTTGGAGAAGTTCCTGCGTATTGAGAAATATTAACTTTTGCCTGAGATTCTAAAAAATTACTTCCGCCGTTTACTTTGTATGTCATAAACTCACCGCCATTTGCACCCGTGTACGTAATGTTGAAAAGCGTGCTTCCGTCAACAGAAGACTGTAAACGAGCTGTTCTGCTAGATTGAACAGGAGTACCATTATCATAAACGTTTACAGAAAAATTAGGATCAATAGCATTTTCTTTACTGATAGAATAAACTCTTGTTCCTCCGTTTCCGTCTCCTGGATCTGTCTGCATTAAGGCACCTGCTACTGTAATCCAACGACCATCTGTTACAGGATTTACAGGATCAGGATTGTTATTGTTATTATCGTCACTGCTGCAAGAAGTAGTCAGCGCTAATGCACCTAGCAGTAAACCAGATGTAAATAGTTTGAATGTGTTCTTTTTCATATTTATGGATTTTAAAAAATTAGTTATTTACAATGATTAGAATTTTGTGATATTGTAGTTGAGTTTAATATAAAAAGCTCTTCCTGGTTTTTGAGCAGCGAAATTGTCGTAAACCTGCTCATCAAAAATATTTTTAGCATCAAAACTTACTATAAATTGTTTGTTTGGAAATGCATAACTTACACCTAAATCCTGTGGAAACTGAGCCGTAGTTCTGTCAATTTCAAGCCAGGAAGTTGAAAATGGAGCTACATAACCACAGTAGTAATACAGATTCAGTTCTGATTTGCTCTGAATTACATTTTTAAAGTTGTACTGAAGATTTCCGTTAACGGTGAAATACGGTTCATTTGGAAGTTGCTTGTTATAATGAATAATAATATTTCCATTTTTATCGTATTTGTCTTTGTAAAGAGAATTGAACTTAGAAAGATTTACACCTGCAAATAATTTATCCTTGAAAGAATATTGAACAGATGTTTCAAAACCTATCGACTGCGCTCTTCCTAAATTGACAAATGGAGAAGCTTGAACTGCTTCATTAAGACGGTCGCTTATCTGACGAACAATTTTATCTTCGGTATTTCTCCAAAAGGCATTTCCATAAAGGGAGAATTTATGATTGTGAATTAAATAAGGGCCTAATCGGAGACCAGCATTGATATTGTTACTTTGCTCTGGACCCAAATTAGGATTGCTTTGGATATTTTCGCCGGGAAGTCCAAATATTTCATTTTCAGAAGGCAGTCTGATGGCTTTTTCAGCAGAAACCATTAGCATCACTTTTGGAACAACTGAGTAAGAACCCGCAAAACCATAACCCGTAAAATTGGTGTTTTTAGATTGATTTTCAACTACAAGCGAACTCTGACCATTTTGATTCACTAATCTAGGTGTAATTTGCTCTGTTTTTAAATTATAATTTTTGATGAAAAAATTACCCTTTAAACGGGATTTAAAAGCCTGCATTTCGTAAGCAAATGAAGATACAGTTTTATCTAAATCACGAGTAGCCATAAAATTTCTTACCAATTCAGGCTGCATTTCATCAAATTCATTTCGATCCACAGTGTAAAACATTCCGTTTACCATTATTTTATGGTTTTCAGTGATGTTGTAAGTAAATCCAGCTCTCGTATTAAAAATATCAGATTTCTGATTGTTTATTGTGGGAGCACCCTGCTGTGCGCCGGTTACAGATAAAATAGGCTGACCGTATAATCCCAAAGCTTTTTCACCGTTCCAATTGTAATTCCATTTTACAGTATCGTTCACTACGTCATTTCTATGGCTGTAAACTGAAATTATAGAAAAGTCAAGATTTTTTATTAGGAAGTCTTTTTTGTTGTAATTCACGCTAAACACATTCGCAGCAGATTCGCTAAAACGCCCTTTGTAAGGTTTTGTCATATATTGGCCATGCTGAATCTGATTGTAATCTTCAGAACCATTGTAACTGATCGAAAAATTATCTGCCCATTTTACATCCGTAAAACCCGCTTCAAGTCTGCCTCCGTAAGATCTGTACATACTTTCAAAACGTTTTGCCCTGATGTATTCGTAGCGTCCGTTTGGCGCTATGTTGTAAACGAATCTTCCCCAAACTTCATAATCATTATCAGAATAATTTTGAAATCCATTTGCTTTAACAGTAAAACCAGATTTGTCTCTGTAAGTAGTACTGAAGTTCGATTGAACAGTATTAAAAGAACCATATGAAGCCGAAGCTGCGATCATATTTTTAGATCCTTTTTTAAGAATTACATTTATAGCGCCTCCCAATGAATCATCTGCCAGATAAGCAGGAACAACGCCTTTGTAAACTTCAATTCTTTCAATTAAAGCTGGCGGAATACTATTTAAACTAAATGAAGCTCCATAAGTTTGAATTGGAATTCCATCAATAAAAATACGGATAGCATTTCCAGACATTCCGTTAATGTTGTAAGTAACAGCAGAACCCAAACCACCGTTCTGTCTCACTCTAACACCTCCAGAACGATCTAGTAAATCATTGGTTTGAAGATTTCTTTTTGCTGCTTCCTGTGTTTCAATTACATTTACAGCAAAACCTTTTTCCATTATTTCTTTTCGAATTGAGGCTTTTTTGATGACAACTTCTTGTAAATCTTTTGGCCCATTTCGATCTAGTGAAATATTAAATTCTGTATTCGGTTTATTGATGTTTATTTTTGTAGTTCTTGTTTGTCCTTCCATCGAAGAAGTCTCCAAGGTATATTCACCGTACTGTAACCCTTTAAATTCATATCGCCCGAAATCATTTACAACAGCGTATTTCTGAGTTCCTTTGATAATTACTGTAGAACCATAAGCCAGTTCGTCAGTTCCAAAAGTCACTTTTCCTGTAAGATTTCCGGTTTGTGACCAAGCTGTAATAGTAAATAAAAATAAAAGTAAAGTTGTTCTCATATTTGAGTCTGCATATAAAAGTGGTGCAAACTTATATGATAATTTATATTTAATCTAAATAAAGCTATTAGAAGATTATTAGATTTACATTAGAAGTTTTAATATTGGTAAGTTGTTGATTGTTAATTGTTAATTGTTAATGGTTGATTGTTGATTGTTGATGGTTTGTGGATTGTTGATAGTTGATTGTTAATGGTTAATGGTTGATGGTTGATGGTTGATGGTTGATGGTTAATGGTTAATGGTTAATGGTTAATGGTTAATGGTTAATGGTTGATTGTTGGTTGTTGATTGTTGGTTGTTTATGGTTTATAGTAGTAGTTAATAGTTAATGTTAATTCTTAATTTTTAATCCATTTTCTCTCATTTTATGTCATTTCGACGAAGGAGAAATCTCCGCAAGAAACTCTACAAAGATTTGCTTCTCGTTATGGAATTACGCACGGAGATTTCTCCTTCGTCGAAATGACAAATAGTGCGATTAAATGATTATTAAAACAGTTCAATTGGTCAATCAAATTACAATTAAAAATTAAAGATTAAGAATTAAGAATTAAGAATTAAGAATTAAGAATTAAGAATTAAGAAATTAAGAAATTAAGAATTAAGAATTAAGAATTAAGAATTAAGAATTAAGAATTAAGAATTAAGAATTAAGAATTAAGAATTAAGAATTAAGAATTAAGAATTAAGAATTAAGAATTAACATTAACTATCAACCATTAACCATTAACCATCAACCATTAACAATCAACCATTAACCATTAACAATCAACCAATTCACACTTTATAAGCGAAATTCTTAGACTTAACCACTTTCCCTTTATCAGTAATTAATATACAACTGTATTCTGGGAATTTTAGAAGTAATAATAAGCCTTCTTTTTGACCTAGAACCATCATAGAAGTACTTAATCCGTTTGCGGTTTCGGCGTTTGGGCCAAAGACGGTTACGCTGCATAAGCCAGTTGCGGGATAACCAGTTGCAGGATTTATAATATGAGAATAACGTTTTCCATTAAAAACAACAAACTTTTCATAACTGCCAGAAGTAGTTACAGCGCCTTCTTTTAAAGGAACAACGGCTAAATTTTTTTCAGGTTTAAACGGATTCGTGATTGCGATTTTCCAATCTTTTCCGTTGGGTTGTTTTCCCCATGTGCTCATGTCGCCCGAACCATTGATAATTCCAGCTTTGATACCTTTTTCAATCATCATGGCGCGGCATTTATCAGTGGCATAACCTTCGCCTAGAGCACCAAATCCGATTTTCATTCCTTTTAGTTTTAGGAAAATAGTCGATTCTGTGCTGTCCAAAATAATATTCTTGTAGCCCACTTTTTCTACCGATTTTTTTATGGCTTCCGCCGAAGGCATTTCTGTCATCGAACCGTCAAATTTCCAGATTCTGTCCATTGCAGCAAAGCTGACGTCAAATCCGCCATTTGTTATTTCAGAAAGTTTAACAGCTCTTTGCGCAAGTTCAAAAACTTCTCGATCTACTTTTATAGGTTGAATTCCCGCATTCTGATTCACTTTAGAAATTTGAGAATCGGCCTTCCAATCCGAAATTAGATTTTCTATGCGGGTAATTTCAGTAATTACAAGATCAATATTTTGTTCAGCCGAAAGCGAATCTTTATCGACAATAGTAATATCAAAACGACCGCCCATTAAAAGCGTTGTTCTTTTTCGTAATATTTGCGAATAGCCTGTAAAGGATTGAAGCGTTACGAAAAGAATTAAAAGTTTATTTATAATTGATTTTTGCATAAAAAATCATTTTTTAGAGCTCCAGCGGAGCGAAATATTTATAGTTATAATTTAAACGTTTCAAATTAAAGCTCCATCGGAGCGATATGTAGTTTATATATGCCCGCTCCGATGGAGCTTTTAACTTTGTGTGAACCAAATAGAATCTATAAATATGTCATCCCTCTGGGATTCATTTATAATTGCGATTTAAATTCTGCAATCTATCCCGAGGCTTCGGTACTAAATCTAAAATAAAATCCTAATAGCAATCCGTTAATAATTGACCATTTTCTTTGTATTCAGAAAGACTTTTAATCCCATTTTCGAGACATAGCTCATTCAAAATAGCTTCAACATCTTTCTGCATCGCAAGCGAACCGCAGATCATGATTACACCGCCTTCTTTCAATAAATTCATGAAAAAAGAAGCCTCTTTTTGGATCAAATCCATCACATAAATATTAGCTCCTTCTCGAGATAAAGCGACGTGAAAACGATCCAGATGCTGTTTTTGAATCATTACTTTTGCAAACTTTTTATAAGCCAAAAGAGTTGGAGTTACCATTCTAAAACCGCTGTACAAATGTATTTCTTTCTTAGCTTTATTCTGTTCAATCATTCCCAGAAAAGGAGCAATTCCAGTTCCGTTAGAGATTAGAGCCACTTTTGGTGCTTTCTTTGGAAGATGAAAAGTTGGGTTTTTAAGAATTCTAGCTTTTATGGTATTTCCAGGTTCTAAATTATTCAAAAAGCCAGAACCCAATCCGTTTTCATGCAGTTTTACAACCAATTGTATGTTTCCAGAATGATTTCCAATAGAGTAGAGGCGTTCTCTAGAATCATTTGCGGGATAAATTGCCAGTAAATCACCAGAAACAAATTTAGCCCTAGAATTGGCGCGTAATGTTAGTATAAAAGTATGTTCGGTGTCAGAAATCGGCGTCTTATCTAAAACCATTAATTTCTGCAGTCCTTTCGGCACGTGATTGTATAATGAAGGAGTTGTCGCCAAAGGAATTCCCGTTTTAGCACTCCATAATTTTATCCAGTTTACAAATTCAACAGCCGATTTGTCGTTAACGGTTTGTAAATCTAAATAACGATCTGCCCAATTTTGACTGGCTAAAAGCTGATCGATTTCAACCGCAAACTGGCAGAAATCTGGATAAGCTTTCGAACCAAAACCAACGACAGAAAAATTAATTTTCTGTTCCTGATTTTGTTTTTCTAATACAGCTTTAAATTTTTTTCCGTTAGAAGGGGCGTCACCTAAACCGTGCGTAGACGAAAATACCAAAATATGTTCTGCTTTTGGATATGCCGAAAAACGGTTTAATTCAGTAATATAAGCCTTGTAACCTTGATCAATTAATTGTTTTAGAATCGCATTTGCAAATCGAAAAGAACTTCCATTTTCAGAACCAACTAAAAGAATAAAAGTACTTTCGTGCGCTTTGAATTTGTTTTTAATTCGGCTTGACCTTCTTTTTAAAGTAATTGCAAAACCAGAATAAATAAAGAATAAAATATTGATGCAGGCAATGGCTAAGATTGCAGCCCAGATTCCGTTAATTCTTCCAGTATGAAGATCAAGGCTCAAAGCCGCAAATTGCTGGGTTACCGGCGAAAGTTTTTCTGAAATAACAGTTCCAGAAACCTGATTAACTTCGATCTCGCGGTCTTTTAATTCAATGATATAATATTCTTCAGGATCATCTGTAAAAGGAAACTCAATTTTTTTTACATCAGAAAGTAAAGTTGTTTTAAATATAGAAGTTGTTTTGTCTTTTTCTGAAAGTTCAGATTTTACAGGTTTCGCTTTTTCTTCACCCATAAAAAAATTAAATCTTTCCAGCGATAAATAAGTTCCCGTTACTGCAATAATTAAAATCGGAATTAAAGCTAATCGTCCCAAAACAACATGATAATACTGGGCAAAATATTCCTTGATTACTTTGGAGAAGAAATTACGAATACCGCGTTGTCTCTTTAAAACCAATACAAAACCCGAAAGCGAAATCAGCAGCAGACAAAAAGAAATTATGCCGACAAAAAAACGTCCTGCTTCATGAAGAAACAAAGAACGATGAAAGCTTGTAATCCATTGAATAAATTCGCTTTTCTTTACAGGAGTTCCTAAAACTTTTCCAGTTTTGGGATCAACATAAGCATTAATATCATTTCCGTCTTGATCAATTGCCTGAAGCGTTACAAACTGATTATAATCAACACTTAATTCTGTAATTTCTGGGTAAGCCTTTTTAAGAATAGGAAGAGTTTCTCCTAAAGTTATTTCGTTAAAATTTTCAGTTTTGTACGGAAGAGTTTTTTCCTGCACTGCATCGACCGCCAGAATAATTCCGGTTAGCGAAGCCAAAAACAAAAAAATAGAAGAAAATAAGGCCAGGGCCAAGTGTGCATAACGCCAGAAAGAAAGAGTCATTGAATGTATTAAAAGTAATAAATGTTTAAAGCTTTGTCAAAGTTAAAAACGTTGACAAAGCTCAGATTTCAATTTTAAGCAGAAAAAAATAGAATTCATGCTTATAGAGGTTAAAAAATAATATGCTGTATATTAAATTTTGTTTAGCCTTACATATTTAATATAGCCTTTTCCATCTGTTTTAGCAGCCAGACCATCTGTAGTAAGCGGAATTTCAAGATCGCTTACATAATACTTTTGGTCTTCAACAGCTGTTTCAAAACGTAATTTGTAGCCTTTATTAATTTTAGAATTTTCAATTTCTATTGTTGTCACACTGCGATCTCCGCCGGTAACAGAAGCGCCTGTTTTTGCGCTGATATCATCATTTTTTTGAGTATGGAATTTGTTCCATTCTTTTAATGATTTATACCATTTTTTATCATCGCCCATTACGTAAAGCGTTTTTTCGTATTCACCGTTTCCATTAACGAGTGAAACTACAATATATGCACCTTCTCCCATATAATTATTCATCTGAAGCATGCATTTGTATTTGTTTGACTGTGCATTAGATTGAAGAGAAAGTAAAAAAACAAATGCGCTTGTAAGAGCAATTTTAAATATAGATTTCATATTTTTTTAATTGTAATTTGGAATTTTATTTTTGAGATTTAAAACTATTTATTTTAAAAATTCAACCGAAATATTATTTTTTGTAAGCAGATCATTTTCTTTAGCTAAAGCGTAAGCTGTTTCGTCAAATTCTGTATTGATATCTTTTTTAGCGCCGGCAGAAACAAGATATTTTAAAATTGAATCATCTTTAGAAGTCATAGCCGCTCTGTGCAATGCCGTTAAACCATCTTTATTTTTAGCATTTACATCTACTTTTAAATCATTTATTTTCTTAAGAAGAGAAACATCATTTTTAGTAATTGCCAAATGGTACAAAGTGTTTCCGTCTTTTTGGGCTGCAGCCAAATTTAATCCTTTATCTTGTAGTAATTTTGCTTTTGCATCAAAAGGATCTTGTTTAGCAGCATCTTTATCTCTTCCAGCTGGGCGATAAGACTGTACTAAATAAACTCCTAAATTATTTCCGTCTTTGTCTTTTACATTAACATCGGCACCTTTCGCTAAAAGCAGACTTACAGCTTCTGGAGTTCCAGATCTTACGGCATATGTCAAAGCAGATTCTCCTTTTAAATTTTGAGCATTGATGTTTTTTGCGTTAGGAAGAAAAAGTTCTAAAGCAGCCGTTTCTCTTGCAGATGCAGCAGCCATAACTGGTGTGTTTCCTTCTTTATCAGCTTTGTTAACATCAACACCTTTTCCTAAAAAGTACTTGATAATTTCAGTTTGATTGGGTTTTCCAGCTAAAATATGCAGTACGTTTTGTCCCGCTTTGTTTTGGGCGGCTGGATTTATTTTTACTTCTTCAACCAAATATTTATATGTTTCGATTGTATTAGTTTCTCTTCTGCTTCCCTGTGCAGCAATTAAAAGCGCAGTTTCTGTTGGTTTAATTCCTTTTTCTAAAAGTTTTTTCAATAACGGAATATTTCCAGATCTTGCCGCATACGTAAAAGCAGTATTTCCATCATTATCAACATCTTTAAGAGACATTCCTTTAGTTGCGAAATATTCTGCAGCTTTTAAATCTTTATCCGATGCAATTGCTAGAAGTAAAAGGTTTGCTCCATTGGCATATTTTTTAGTCGGATTTACGCCGGCTTTAAAAAACGCATCGTACATCGCAGGGCTCGACTGACCGTTTGATGCTGCGAAATCTGCAGGAGCAGTTCCGTGGCTGTCTTCAAAATTAACATCAGAACCTTTTGTGATTAAATATTGTACTAATTCTGTATTTCCTCTATAAGCAGCCCAGTGTAAATAAATACGATTATCGTGCGTTAATTTTGTAACCGAATTTCCCGGCTGATCGATTAAAAATTTGATAGTTGCAACAGGCGCATCATTATTAATTGCCAAAGTTGTAACATCAAAAGCATTAGCATTTGCCTCCGAAGGATTATTTCCTTTTGCTATTTCAGCCTTAACAGTTTCGATATCGGGAGAAGTTTTCCAAAAAGATTGTTCTAAAAGTGTATTTTTTTGCTGAGCACTTGCAAAAAGTGTTACGGCAAATGCAAAAGAAGCGAAAAGGTTCTTTTTCATGTTTCGATAATTTTTGGTTATAGAATTATTCAAGATTAAATTTACTTTGGGATATTTATTTTTATCTATTTAGAATAAATAAAAATAAAGCAAATGTAAAGATTAATATTTTTAAATCAATACTAATTTGATGTTAAAAGGTACTTTTTGGACAGTTTATTTAAAATTTAAGAATCGCTTAAGCTGATTTTAATTTTTATTTAATCTTGAAATTTGTGTTGAAAATGATCTACGCAGTAAAGCGGTCAAAGAGAAGGTTATATTTTTCACCCAGTTTTTTCTTAAGTTCTAGTTTTGATTTTTTTACATCATCACTTGTAATTCCTAATAATTCGGCAGTTTCATTATTGGTGAAATTAAGTTTTTGCAGCAGTAGAATTTTTTTGTTTGAATCTGAAATTTCTGGAAAATCTTCCTGTAAAAGCAAATAAAACTCCGGATATTCTTTTTGAAATTCTTTTTTAAAAGCATTCCAGTTCTTTTCGGTCATTAACTGTGATTGCAGCAAAGCATTAAGTTTGCCCTTTTCTTTTTCAATATAATAAGACGAAGATTGTTTTATACTTTCAATCGAAATTTTCAAGTTCTGTATTTGTTTCTTTTTTTCTTTCAAATAATCAATTTGAGAATCCAGATTGTCTTGGACTTCGCTTAATTTTTGTTCCGCTTTTATTTTCTCTGATTCTAAAAGTGCTACTTGTTGTTCGTATCTTAAATATCTATTGATATATCTTTTTTTGAAGTAAATAAAAACCAATAGAGCTATGCATGAGATCATAGTAAAGATAATAATGTAGAAGTTTTTTAGAGTAGACTCATATTCAATTTGTTCTTGGGCTTTATCAAGATGCTGTTCATATTTTGCTTTTTCTATAAGCCAATTTACTTTGTTTACAGCCATTTCGCCATCTTTGTCCTTTAATGAATTTTCAAGTTCGTTCATTCTTCTTCTCAAAATTAGTTCATTTTCTGTTGAATGTTCTAGTTTCAGAATTTCCAGTTTCAGCTTAATAATTTGAAGTTCATTCTTTTTGAAAAATGTTTTGGCGACAGCAATTTTTTCTGCTTTATTTAAGGCTTCTTTTGCGTTTTGAATATCTTTATTTTCCAAAAATACTTCTGCAAGTAATATTGAAGCATACATAGTATTTTGGTCGCTTTTATTTCTTTCAGAAATCTGAATGTCTTTTTCTAAAAGTTCTAATGCCTTTTTTAAGTCACCTTTTTTTCTGCTGATCAAAGCTAAATCCCCAAGTGCTTTAGCATATCGAACTTCATCATGAATTTTGGCGGCTAATTTTGCTGTCCTGTTTAAGTATATTGTGGCTTGTTTGTCATTTCCTAAGTAAAAATAATTTAATCCTATCGCATTAATTATGGCCGCATATTCAGAAGTATTTTTAGCGGCTGTTTTTTCCGCAGCTTGTAAATATCGTATGGATGTATTGTAATCGCCATAGGTATGCATAATCCATCCAATTTTTTTAAAAGATTCATCTGCGGCAATAATTTGATCTTTTGGTAAAGTTTCAATTGCCGCAATTACTTCAAGAAGTATGGGAGTCAGATTAATGTAATCTCTGTAATGGTATAAATAACTAATGTAATTAAGCTGTGCCCAGATTTGTAAAGAATTATTTTTGGAGTTTTTTGCCTTTTTTATAGACCTTAGATAATATTTGTTAGAGCTTTTATTAACTGAATCATAAAAGTCACTATACCCGTTCGCAAGTAAGCCGTCATAAAGGACCTTATAATTAGAAATGTTTTGCAGCGGTTGAAGAAATTTTTTTAAAGCCGTAGTATCCCTCCCAAAAGATTTTTCTTGATCGAGAATAAATTCCACATTTTTTATATGGTTTGTAGAGGATGGAATCTGCAGTTTTTGAGCATTTGTAAGTAATGCGTAAAAGAATAAAACAATATAATATAGTTTGTTTTTGGCAGACATTAAATTTCTTTAGGCATATTAATTTGTAATATAAAGGTAATAAAAAATATAATTGTTATAAGTGAATTCTTTCTTTAATGTATTGACTTTTATTTCTTTAAAAGAAAAATCATCTCGTCTGTTCTTTATTTTGGTATCAAATTCAGATAATATTGTTTTGATTTTGATTTTTTTTGCACGCAAGATAAATTATTTGACTAATAATTTTTCAGGTATTTATACCTGATTATTGTAATTGTAGATTTTAAAAAATAATCAAAAAGCGAAAAGATTTATTGTTTTTAAAATGTGTTTTTTTGGAGTAAAATGGAGTTGTTTCTCGATTCGTTTTTTCTTAGTTTACATGATGCATTACGATTCAATCTTCCGGTCAGTTTTTCTTTTTAAGACATTTTGGTAGGAATGATGAAATTAAGAGTCCTTCATCTTAAAATTATGCACTTTTTCTTTTTTTTAAATGAGTTTGAATCCGATATAAATTATTAGTTTAATTGTAAATAATTGTCAATAAAAACGTTACAATATTTTGTTTGTTTAAATATCAGTTTTACTATTTAGAATAATTATTAATAACTAGCGTTTTTTTAGAAAGAAGATCGAGTGCAAATTTGCTTTTTTTGAATTCAGCTGTTGATAACTGTTTTGAATTTGAACTAAAAAAAGATCATTTTTTCATGTTGATAACTTAACATTAATTTTACTGAAACAGCTAGTTCATTGTGAATTACAATACATCTTTTTGCTGTTGATAAAATTTGCAAAAAGGGTGTTTTCTGAAGTTTTTAAACTGTTGATAATTGGAGAGATTTTTAACATCTAAAACTGGACAAAAGGATAACTGTGGGCTAAATTTGTAATAATAGAAAATCACGCCAATACCACCTGCAAATGAGCGCTCGATTTTTTATTTCAAATTAGTCACTTAAAATTCTATATATATGTCAATTTTCGATAAAAGAATCAATTATAAACCTTTTGAATATCCTGAGGTTCTCCAATTTACTGAAGCAATTAATAAGGCCTACTGGGTACACACCGAAGTAGATTTTACTGCCGATACACAAGATTTTCACGCTCATTTAAATACTGCTGAAAAAACAGCAATTAAAAATAGTTTGCTGGCTATTGCGCAGATCGAGGTTGCAGTAAAAAGTTTTTGGGGAAATATATACGAGCATTTTCCAAAACCAGAATTCAACGGATTGGGAACTACTTTTGCAGAATGTGAGTTCAGGCATTCTGAAGCGTATTCTCGTTTGTTGGAAGTTTTAGGATATAATGATGAATTCGAAAAACTTTTAGATGTTCCTGTAGTTCGCAGACGTGTAGATTATCTTTCAAATGTATTGAAGGATACCAAATCGCAGGACAATCGAAAATACATGGTTTCGCTGATTTTATTCAGTATTTTGATCGAAAATGTCTCTTTGTTCAGTCAGTTTGCAATTTTATTGTCTTTCACAAGATTCAAAGGCTATATGAAAAATGTGAGTAATATTATCGCGTGGACTTCTATCGACGAACAAATTCATGCGAACGGCGGAATTTACATCATTAATAAAATCCGTGAAGAGTTTCCAGAATATTTTAATCCTGAAACATTAGAATTGATCAGAGAAACAGTTAAAGAATCTATTACTGTTGAAGCAGATATTTTAGATTGGATTTTTGAAGACGGAGCAATCGAAACTATTAATAAAGCAGACTTAGTAAACTTCATGAAATTTAGAATTGATGAAAGTTTAAAACAAATCAATATCGAAACGATCTTTAATGTTTCTCCAGATGAATATTCAAAAATGACTTGGTTTGAAGAAGAAGTTTTTGCAAACAGTTTAGACGATTTCTTTGCCAAACGCCCAGTTGAATATACCAAACACGATAAAAGCATTACCGCAAACGATCTTTTCTAATACAAGCCCATAATACTTATGAATACGATAGACACAAACCCAGTAAATAATTTTGAATCACAGAGTGGCAGCAAAATGTGGTGGAAGAACTCTGAAAGTGAGCAAATTTTAAATCGAGGCTACCTTTTAAAAGGTGAAACGGTTGAAGGTGCGATTGATAGAATTTGTACCGCTGCTGCGAAAAGACTTTACAAACCAGAATTAAAAGAATCTTTTGTTGAAATGATCGAAAGAGGCTGGATGAGTATCAGTTCGCCAGTTTGGGCAAATATGGGAACAGAAAGAGGTTTGCCAATTTCTTGTTTTAATGTGCACGTTCCAGATAAAATTGAAGGAATCACGCATAAATTGGGCGAAGTAATTATGCAGACAAAAATTGGAGGGGGGACTTCTGGTTATTTTGGAGAATTACGCGAACGCGGAAGTGCCGTAACAGATAACGGAAAGAGTAGTGGAGCGGTAAGCTTTATGAAGCTTTTTGATACTGCAATGGATACGATTTCGCAAGGCGGAGTGCGCCGCGGTGCATTTGCAGCTTATTTGGATGTGGATCATCCGGATATCGAAGAATTCCTGAAAATTAAAAGTATAGGAAACCCAATCCAAAACTTATTTACAGGAATCTGTGTGCCAGATTATTGGATGCAGGAAATGATTGATGGAGATGCAGAAAAAAGACAAATTTGGGCAAAAGTTTTAGAAAGCCGTCAGCAAAAAGGATTACCGTATATCTTCTTTAGTGACAACGTAAATAAAAACAAACCGCAAGTTTATAAAGACCAAAATTTAAGAATCAATGCCAGCAATTTGTGCAGTGAGATTATGCTTCCGTCAACTCAAGACGAATCATTTATCTGCTGTTTATCTTCAATGAACTTGGAACTTTATGAAGAATGGAAAGATACTGAGGCTGTAAAACTGGCAATATTTTTTTTAGATGCTGTTTTACAGGAATTCATCGAAAAAACTGAAGGAAACTATTATCTTTCTGCAGCTAATAAATTTGCTAAAAGACACCGTGCTTTAGGTTTAGGCGTTTTAGGATGGCATTCTTACCTTCAAAAAAACATGATTCCGTTTGAAGGAATGGAAGCGAAAATGAAAACGACTGAGATTTTTAAACATATTAGCGATAAAGCCGATAAAGCAAGTCAAGAATTAGCTAGAATTTACGGTGAACCAGAATTGTTAAAAGGTTACGGAAGACGTAATACAACCACAATGGCAATTGCACCAACTACTTCATCTTCTGCAATTTTAGGGCAAACTTCACCAGGAATTGAGCCTTTTAGCAGTAACTATTATAAAGCAGGATTAAGTAAAGGTAATTTCATGCGTAAAAATAAATATCTTAAAAAACTGTTGGAAGAAAAAGGTTTAGATAATGAAGAAGTTTGGAGAGGAATTATGCTAAACGGAGGAAGTGTTCAGCATATGGAACAGCTGACTCAGCAGGAAAAAGATGTTTTTAAAACATTCAAAGAAATCAGCCAGTTAGAAATTGTGCAGCAAGCAGGAATTCGTCAGAAATTTGTGGATCAAGGACAAAGTTTGAATCTTAATATTCCAGCAGAATTGGCAATTAAAGATGTGAACCGTTTAATGATCGAAGCTTGGCAGCAAGGAGTTAAAAGTTTATACTACCAAAGAAGTCAGAGTGTTTCTAAAGAATTAGTAACAAGTCTTGTTTCCTGCAGCAGTTGTGAATCATAAAAAAAACAAGGCCGAATCTTATTTTAGATTCGGCTTTTTTATTGTTGTATAGAAGTTTCATGCCGACTTAATAGATTTATTTCTGGCTTGTTTGTCATGTCGACGAAGAAGTCATCTCTACAAGTAATTTCCCAGCTATTTTTTAAACACATAGAAACATAGATTTTTTATTTTGGTGCTAAAGAATTGAAAAAAAGCATGTTTTTACACATAGTCTACTATGTTTGTTAATACAAGTGAACATCTTTTTGAGAGTTTTAAACTATATGTCTTTGTTTTAAAAAAAATTAAATCTCACATTTTAATCTACTCAAAGTTTTATGAGCGAATCATGCGGATGTGTAATGAAAAGTTTTGATGTAAATCAATAAATGGACGATTCTTTTTTAGTGTTATTTTAATTTAATTATCATAATATATTAATTTAGTGCCATAAATTATAATCCCAAACCAATAAATACCCGCAGTAAATAATGGAAAATATCACAGTAATTATAATGTTACTCTTTGGCGTAGCCTTTCTTAGTTTAATAAGTAAAAGATATAATTTTCCAATTCCTATTGTATTGGTTCTTTGCGGAGTACTTATCAGTGTCGTTCCGGGACTTCCGGTTATTGCATTGAATCCTGAAGTTGTATTTATTATATTCCTGCCGCCTCTTTTGTATCACGCCGCATGGCACACCAGCTGGTCCGATTTTAAACAAACCATCCGCCCGATAACATTAGCAGCTGTTGGTCTCGTTTTTTTTACTACGGTATTGGTTGCTGTTGTCGCACATGAGCTTATAGATGATATCTCTTGGCCGTTGGCTTTTTTACTTGGTGCAATTGTATCGCCTCCAGATGCAGTTTCTGCAACTTCTATCACGAAAGGTTTAGGACTTCATCCAAGACTAATTGCAATTCTTGAAGGAGAAAGTTTAGTCAATGATGCCAGTGGTCTTGTGGCGTATAAATATGCTTTAACAGCGATTACAGCAGGAAATTTCGTTTTGTGGCAGGCAGGGCTGAATTTCGTTTTAATGTCGGCTTTGGGAATCGCAATTGGTCTTGCCGTTGGATTTATAATGAATTACATTCATAAAAGATTTGTTTGTGACGACATTATCGAAGTAACACTTACATTATTGACACCGTTTTCATCTTACCTTATTGCTGAGCATTTTCATGGTTCAGGAGTTTTGGCGGTTGTAACCACAGGGCTTTTTTTGGCAGCAAGATCAGGCAGTATTTTTTCGCATGAAAGCCGAATTATGACCAACACGATATGGGATGTTTTAAGTAATATTCTTAACGGCCTGATTTTTATTTTAATCGGATTACAGTTAAGACAAATTATTGACGGAATCAGTAATTATTCGGGAACGTCTTTATTTATATGGGGTGCTGTAATTAGTATTGTCGTAATTTTAGTTCGTTTTTTGTGGGTTGTTCCAGCGACATTAATACCAAGAATGCTGAGTAAAAAAATCCGTTTAAAAGAAGAATTTGATTACCGAAATATGATCATTTTCGGCTGGTCTGGAATGCGTGGTGTGGTTTCTATGGCGGCTGCTTTGGCACTTCCATTAATGCTGAACAAAACAGAAGGATTCCCGCTTCGTAATTTGATTATCTATTTGGTTTTTTGTGTAATACTTTCCACTTTGGTTATTCAAGGACTTACGCTTCCATGGTTAATTAAAAAACTAAAAATTGAGCGTTATTCCATTTTGGCAGAAGAATACGATATCCGAAATAAAATAGTTTCTGAAACTATAACTCATATCGAAGATAATTTTTCCCTACTAGACGATGAATTGCTCCACAACATTAAAAGCAAATACGAAGTAAAATTTAACCGCCTCCAAAAAACAGAACTTCCTGCTAACTTTTTCGGAAATGGAAAAGTACTGGGGGGACAAATTTTTAATGAGTTCACCAAAGTTCAAATTGATCTTGTAAATGTTGAACGTAATAAACTCGAAAGCATGCACAAAAAAGGATCAGTAAACGAAGAGATTTTCCGCAAAATTGAAAAAGAACTTGATCTAGAAGAAACCCGTTTGTGGATGGAAATGTATGAGGAAAATTAATTATTAATTGTGAATTGTTAATTGTGAATTGTTAATTGTGAATTGTGAATTGTGAATTGTGAATGAGCTTTATGTGAAGAATAATTCATAATCCACCATAAACTATCAACTATCAACTATCAACCATTAACCATTCACCATTAAAAAATTAAATAACCCCCATCTTCTGCATTAAAAATGTTGCGCTTTTATTTTTGCAGATACCGTTTCTAAGTTTATAATCGAAATGCAGTTCGTTGTTTTGGATTTCGACTTCGAAGCATTGATTGGTTAAAATTCCGGGATATTCGTTTGTCGTTAAGCAGACTTCAATATCGTGTGTAGCGATTGCGCCAACGGCTTTTTTAGAAATTATTTTCTTTACGACTTCAATTGTCCCGTTTCTTTTGTCATCCGAATTCGTGCCTCTTAAAATCTCATCTAATAAAACGAAAGCAGGCTGATTTTCAAGAGCATCCATGATCTGTTTTAAACGTTTAATTTCAGCAAAAAAGTAAGATTCGCTGTCCGATAAAGAATCAGATAATCGCATTGAAACTAATACTGGAAGTGGATGTATTTTTGCTTCTGAAGCACAAACAACTGAGCCAATTCCGCCAAGCACCATATTAATTCCTAAACTTCTTAAAAAGGTACTTTTTCCCGACATATTAGAACCAGTCAAAATCACGAAGGAAAGCGGGTGAAAATTAGTGTCGTTCCCAATTCTTGTTGCAGGATTTAATAAAGGATGACTTAGATTTTTGAATTCAATTTTGTATTCAGAATTAATTTCAGGGAAAACAAAATCAGAATTATTGAAAGCTAAATTCGCAAGACTGTTTAAAGCTTCAATTTCACCAATGATAGAAATCCAATTATCGATTTCAGAAGCATAATTTTCTTTCCATTTTAAAAGAGCTCTTAAAACATGAAGGTTAAATAAAAATGTTCCATTAAATAAAGTTGCAGTAACAAAATTACTGATGGTGTCCATTCGCGAAAACAATTCTGAAAGCTGTTTCAAATGCACACTTGCTTTGGCATTTTTAAAAACAAGCTGTTCCTGCAAATGAATTAGTTTTTTAGATTGAAAAGATTCTTTTTCGATTTTCTCTAGCAATAAACTATACTGTTTTATGATTTTATCGATATTATCTGCCTTTGCTATTTCTGATTGAATTCTTTTTATAGATCTTCCTAAAACAATTAAATTGGCAATAAAAATATAAGTTAGATAAGAAAGTAAAATAGTTTTTGAAGTGATAAAATATGCTGCTAGTGTTCCAAAAAACAATGTTGGAAGAATAATGGAAAGTGCAGTTAAAACTTTAGGTAAAGCATTATTTTTAAAAGCATTCCAATGTTTTATAGCTTCATAAGATGTTTTAGAATCTTCACTAATAATGGCTAAAGCCTGAAACTCTTGTCTCCAGTCTACTTTGTTTTTTAGTTCGTTAACAGCTTCCTGATTTTCTAAAATTGCAGCTTCAGGAAGATTATGAAGTAATAAATCGGCAAGTGTTTTTTTTCCGATATATGATGCCGTTCTGTTTAGACTTTGAAACAAAGAATGTTCTCCAAAAATATCTAAATCATATGCATACGGATGATGAAAATCGATAAATTCAGCGCCATTTTCAAAAGGTGTTTTTTCTCTTTTTAAAAATGAAATTTCGTTTTGATTGATTTTAAGCAGTGTTTCTGCCAGAAGTTTTTGAAAAGATAAACGGGAATGTATTCTCATTAAAATGATAAAACCAGCAAAAGACAGAACAGCAAAAATGACATAAAGTATTTCGTTTGTTTTGATGTAATAAAACATAAAAAACAGTAAAAGAAAAATACTCAATAACCTCAAAAGGCTTATGCTGTTATATTTTTTGTTGGTTTTATTATATAGTTCTGAATACGTGCTGACTTTGTCCTGATATGATTTCATTAGAATAATTTACTGAAATACAAATATAACTTTTAAGTGGCAAAATCATTAGATATTAAAATTAATCTTCGTGCATAACTAATACAGGAATCGGAACTTCTTTAGAAATCTTTTTTGTAAAACTAGAATCAAAAATACTTTCAAAGAAAGATCTTTTATGCGTAATCGTGGTCAGGATATCAATGTCTTTATAAAGAATAAAATCAAGTATTGTTTCTTTAACTTCATCACTCGGCAGTACTAAAAACTCAACATTTTCTTCTGCAAATTCTCTTTGCCATTCTTTTATAACTACTTCATTAACATCAGAATCGGAAGTTTTTACGTATAAACTTTTTACTTTAGCATCTGTTTTCTTTGCTATTTTCAAGATCTTTTTAAGTTCTTTTTTGTCTTTTTCACGGTAGCGCGTTGTAAAACCGATAGTTCTTATTTTCTTGAATTTTGCCTCAACAGGAACGCATAATACAGGAACTTCAACTCCTGAAATCACAGATTCGGTATTAGATCCTGTAAAGAATTTAGTCCAGTCAGAAACACTGTTGGTTCCCATAATGACAAAATCAATTTGATCTTCTTCGACAGCATTTTTAAGGTTGTAAATAAGGTCGCCGTCCATCAAACGGTGTTTTATAACTATATCATCTAATTTACGCTCGGCGGCAATAGCTCTTAATTTTGGAATTTCATCTTTAAACATTTCAAATTTGGCTAACTCGATCGAACTGTATATAGAAGCGTAATTCTCTGGAAAAAATTGGCTGTCGTAAACTGGAATTTCAAAAGTATGAAGCAAGATTAATTCGGCTTTTACAATTTTAGCAAATTCTAAAGCATGTACAAATGCATTTGTGGCTGCATCAGAGAAATCGGTAGGGAATAATATCTTTTTCATTTTATTAGGATTATGGTTTGTCTCTCAAATTTACTCATTCTAGAAAGAAAACAACCTGATAATTATCAGTATTTTAACACTTAATGATTTGTTAATAAATCTTAATTTAATGATTTAAGGTTGAATTTGTAATTAATATAAATTCTGCCTTTTTTTATACCTTTGCAACATGATAAATCAAGATTCTATAGTTGCTTTGGCTACACCTTCTGGAGCTGGAGCCATCGCCATAATTCGAATTTCGGGAGCTGAGGCTATTACGATAGGGAATTCAGTTTTCAAATCCATTAAAAACAAAGATTTAACCAAACAAAAAACACATACACTTCATTTAGGCCATATTGTAGATGGAAACAAAACCCTTGATGAAGTTTTAGTTTCGGTATTTAAAGGTCCGAATTCCTATACGGGAGAAGATACAATTGAGATTTCCTGCCACGGTTCAACTTATATTCAACAGCAGATTATTCAGTTATTACTTCGAAATGGCTGTAGAATGGCCGATGCTGGAGAATTTACGCTTCGTGCTTTTTTAAACGGAAAACTGGACTTGTCACAAGCAGAAGCAGTTGCTGATTTGATTTCGTCTGATAATGAAGCTTCTCACCAAATTGCTATGCAGCAAATGCGAGGCGGATTTAGTAATGAAATTGCAAAACTTCGTGAAGAACTTTTGAATTTTGCTTCTTTAATTGAATTAGAATTAGATTTTGCAGAAGAAGATGTGGAGTTTGCTGACAGAACGCAGTTTCATGAATTACTAAACAGAATTGAATTTGTTTTAAAACGCCTAATTGATTCGTTTGCAGTTGGGAACGTAATTAAAAACGGAATTCCAGTTGCTATTGTCGGCGAACCAAATGTTGGAAAATCGACTTTATTGAATGCTTTATTGAATGAGGAAAGAGCAATTGTTTCGGACATTGCAGGAACAACTCGTGACACTATTGAGGATGAACTTGTAATTGGCGGTATTGGATTTAGATTTATTGATACTGCTGGAATACGCGACACAAAAGATGTTGTAGAAAGCATCGGAATCAAAAAAACTTTCGAGAAAATAGAGCAGGCACAAGTTGTGGTATTTTTGTTTGACGGTTTCAGGTTTCAGGTTTCAGGTTTGGATTATATTAATGAAATTGAAAAAGTTAAAAACAAATACCCTTTAAAACCAATCATTGTTGTAGTTAATAAAGTTGATTTATTGTCTAAAGAAGAGGAGCATAACATTGATAGTAAACTTGAAACTTTAAACTTGAAACTCTTGAAGATTTCAGCTAAAGAAAAAATAGGAGTAGAAGATTTAAAAAATGAGTTATTATCTTTTGTAAATACAGGAGCACTTCGAAATAACGAAACAATTGTTACCAATACAAGACATTACGATTCGTTGTTAAAGGCTTTAGATGAAATTCAAAAAGTAAAATTCGGATTAGAATCTGGTCTTTCAAGTGATCTTATGGCGCTTGATATTCGCGAAGCTTTATATCAATTCGGACTGATTACAGGTCAAGTCTCAAATGATGAATTGCTGGGGAATATTTTTGCTAACTTTTGCATCGGGAAGTAGATTGCCTCAGCCATATAGAACAAAAATAATAAAAAGAGTTAGAATGTTGTAATTAACATTTTAGCTCTTTTTATTTAATTGTTTTTTATAATATTTGGTGATATTGGTTCACAATAGGCTTCTTCGTGAGTTTGATTTCATAAACATCATCCATTGCTATGTAGCATTAGCTATAGCAATTCCATTGTTTTTAATGAAACCCAAAAGAATTAGCTAAGAATTTTGACTTAGTAGTACGTAGATTCCAAATACGGATCATAGATATCCGCATCCCATTGGTTATCATTAAATTGGTCTGTCAAATCATCTTCAGAATCCAAATCAATTATACTTTCGTTTTCGCTGCAGTTATAAGATGCATCCAAAAACTCACAGTCAAAGTCTGGTTCATCATCAGATTTACTATATAGGTCTGTTAAAAGATTTTCATTTTGCGTTTGAAGATGAAATGCTCCATCTGCGAAATTGGTGCCAGATTCAATTTTATTTTTTTTAACTGATTTGAAAACTGGACTATTGATTGCTGCTAATTTCATAATTTAATTAACGTGTATTTGTATAAACTTATTTCTTTTTTCTTGAACCAAAATTAGCGCTTGGTTCCACGTTTTAAATTATACAATTTTGCTGCAGTGTTATATAATTTAGAATAATTCGAGCCGTATTAATCTATAATCAGATACTTAGCTGTATTTTTTAGTTTTTAGGTTTCGTATATTATATGTTTTTTATAGCTATTTAAAAAGGATATCCAATTTCCCAAATATGCCCAAAAGGATCTTTTAGTTTACCTATTCTCCAGTCTTCTTCTGTTTTTATGGGACAAATTTCTGATGCTCCAAATTTTAGCGCACTTTCAAATATTTTATCTGCATTTTTAGTCTCTAAAATTATTCTAATTGGATTATTGGACGTCTGACTGGCAGTTTGAGTTCCGCCACATGGTTCTTCGTCGCTGAGATAAAATTCAGCATCGTCAATTGTTATTACTGATGAGGTTTTATTGTTTTCAAGCGAATATTTTTTTGATTCAACAGCTCCAAAGGCATTGATGTAAAAATCAACTGCTTTTACTGCATTGTCTACAGTAAGAAAAGGTTTGATAGTAGTTTTGATTTTTGTCATTTTAAATGAGAATTAAATGATTCAATATTATCTCAGACTATAAAAATAAAAAATACTGCTTTACAACTGACATCGTTAGAACAAAATAAGCGTCTTTCATTTTTCAATTAAAGTATCGATTGTAAGTTATTACAAAGTTTTTCCTAGTTATTACAAATTACTATTATCAACTTTGATGTAGTTTTAATTTGTTATAAAATTGTATTGAATTTAAAGGCAATAAGTCCTTACTGCAGCACTTTTTTGCTAAAAAAATAATGGGGAAATGAGATACAAAAATATATTATTAGTCAACGATAAAAATGATGATGCAGAGATTTTTGTATTAGTCTTAAATGCAATTAGTGACAAAATTCGATCATCAGTAGAAAGCAGTGCTCTTGAAGCGCTAAAAAAGCTTCAGGATTCAAAACTGTCGCCAGATATCATTTTTTTAGATTACAACATGCCCTATCTTGATGGCAGCGGATTTCTTAAATTACTTAGAGATATTAAAGGTCTAAAAAGAATTCCAGTTGTGCTTTATTCGAGAGATTCAGGACTTATGATAGAGGAAGCAATGACCAAATTTAATGGAGTGCAGTTTTTGAAGAAACGTACAAATTTTAGAAAACTTTTTAAGTCTCTGCAAAATATAATCGTATCCGAAAAGCCTGAGGAAAAGTTTAGTTTCTAAATTGTTTAATTTTAATATTGAACCTTTTTTATCGCAGGTTAGAAATTTTTACAATAATTTCATTTTTTAATTTATTCTGTTTTAATTTGATATTGCGACGACTATTGTTATAAGATATGCAAGATCGTCAATCTTAACCCCAATCCTGATTTCAATTTTAATGATTTTTTTAGTAATGTCTTACAGTAAAGAAAATTTCCCCAAAATATCTTCTGAACGAAATATAGCGGCAACGGTATTAGTTTTCACGATGTTTGCAATTTTGTTTTTTGCAATGCTAGCATTATTTATTGGAATTCCTTTAAGTATTCAGTTGGAGCATAATAGCATTATATCTAATAGTGAAATGATCTTTAACCTAATATATTTCCCAATTTTACTTTGGGGTCTTTGGGCTCTTTATAAGAGTTACAATCGTCAAAAGCTAAAAAAGATAATCCTTATTTCTGTCGATCAGTATGGTATACATTATCACCAGTACGACGGCATTGTCAATAGTATTTTGTATAAAGAGCTCGAACATAGTACGGAGCATTATGTAAGTGATATCGATAGAAAAATCGGAACAAAATATTCTCCGGGATATATTTTCGGTTTCAAAGATGGTAAACAAATTCCTATTCATTTTTCTAAAGCAGATAATGGGATGACTTATATCCCTAAAAACAAATACAATTTAATTGGTCATTTTCTGAATGGCGTTACGTTGTTTTGCCCGCAAATTAAAATTTCTCAGGCGGTGTATGCTGACTATTTTATAAATCCCGACACTTTTGAATTTAATAAAAGAGCCCAGATAATTACTTATTTATTAGTTTTTCTATTTGTTTTGATAATCCTAGTTGCAGTAGATTTATTTACAAAATATACTAGTGGCTTTTCGATATTATTTTAAATAAAAGATTTAGGGTTCAGAACCATCTAATTAATAATCCGAGAATAACTGTATGCTGATATTAAATGGAGCAATTCTAATAGTGCAATCATTAAGTTTATCACAAATTAATATTCTCTGTTCGAATTATGTCTTTATTAAAATTGAGCGATCGCTTTTGCAGAATTGTCTGGTGAGTATTTTTTGAAGTTATTTATATAGGATGTTTGTTTACTATAAGGTTTGTCAGATGTAGAATTTCTCTGGGATTTTGTTTTAAAATTTTAGTGTTACTTTTAATATGCCCGTGAGAATTCAATAAAACTCTTCTATTCTTCATATTCTTTTTTTGCTTAAAAACCTATGTTGAAAGAAAAGTAGTACGTAAAACTTTAAAAATTTTATATCTTAACTTTAATGTTATCAGAAAGTTAAGGAAAAATTTAAAAAAAAGACGAAAAAATATCATCAAAAAGTATTGTAAATGCTGATAAAGTAACTACTTTTGCACCCGCTTTGAGAAACAAGCGAAACAGAAAAGAAGACACGTTCGTAGACATATTGAATTGACAGCCGTTTTAACAGAGATGTTAGAACAAAAGAATAAGAGTAATAGAATTGCAAGA
>Ga0160437_1000116_pt1 | contig 46633 bp, 48 predicted proteins | sample HID1975I_E0MG_FD_108227 | JGI IMG/M metagenome (GOLD analysis project Ga0160437, IMG submission 108227) | Enriched soil microbial communities from UW Madison campus, WI, USA - HID1975I_E0 MG | ecosystem: Environmental > Terrestrial > Soil > Unclassified | place: USA: Madison, Wisconsin... | reverse complement strand
TACTTTTGCCATTATCCCCATTCCTCACGTCAGTGGATGACACCATGCGGATCGCCTCCCTCCATAAGGCAAGGCGGCTTGCACAGCTCGATGACGTTCAAAGTCGTCGGAGCCGCATATAGGTGTGGTTTCGCTTGGAACAAGTCTGTCGCGATGGCATTACGCGGGGGAAATTTTCAGCGCCCCGAAACTCTTCGCGATCAGGGGCCTGCCCGAGAGGATCGATCCGCCGTGAAGCCCTTTTCCCTGCTTGCCTTTACCAGTGCCTCCGCCCTGCTCGTCTCGCTTGCCGCCTGCAAGCAGAGCGAGGCGCCGGCGCCGCAGGAAAGCGCCTCGCTCGATGCCGGGCCGACCGCGAAGCCGGGCATCAGCGCCAGCGACGGCCATCTCATTCTTCCGGTCGTGGCCGGCCGCCCCGGCGCGGTCTACTTCACCGTGCGCAATGACGGTTCGGTGCCGGTAAAGCTCGTCGGCGTCCATGTCGGCGGCGCCGGCAGCGCCCAGATGCACAAGACGGAGGGCGGCAGCATGGCCGCCGTCGATTCGCTCGATCTCGCGCCCGGCGCCCAGGTCGATTTCAAGCAGGGCGGCATGCACGTCATGGTGTTCGATATCGGCGAGACGGTGAAGGCCAGCGAGACGGCTGAATTAACCCTGACCTTCTCCGACGGCGACAAGCTCTCGATGCCGCTTCGGGTCGAAACCATGGGCGGGGATATGGGCGGCGGCAGCGACATGCCCGGAATGGACCACTGACCATCGCGCTCCCGGCCTGCCAACCGGGGGCCGAGCGGCCGCTGACACCGGGTGAGATCGCGCTGGTCCAATCGGTTTTCGGCGACGCGGTGGACTGCGCGCCCGTTCGCATCCGGCGGCGCAAATGGTTTCCCTTCCAGCCTGCCAATGTCGTCATGGCGCCTTGCGGCCACCTTCACTTCCACCACGGCTCCGCGCTTTATCAGGACGATTTCGCCGGAGCATCGATCGGGCTCCAGGGGTTGTTCATCCATGAAATGACGCATGTCTGGCAGACCCAGCGCAAAGGCCGCTGGTATCTCCCGCTCATGCGCCATCCGCTCTGCCGCTACGATTATGCCTTGCGGCCGGGCTGGACGCTCGGTCGCTACGGGATCGAGCAGCAGGCCGAAATCGTGCGCCACGCTTTCTTGCTCGATCGGGGATGGCGAGTCCCGGGTGCGCCGCCGCTCGCCAGCTATGACGGCATCCTGCCATTCGGCCGGATTTCAGACTAGGCTCCCAACCGCATTAAGAAAGGGGCGCGAGTTTCCCCGCGCCCCTTTCTTATGTGTAAGCAGGCCCGTCAGGCCGGCGCGATCAGCAGTCGCGGTCCCAGTAGCGGTCGCCGCGGCGATCGTAACGATAGCAGCCATTGTGCTTCTTCTGGGTCGAGCCGACAGCCGCACCGGCAGCAGCGCCGACAGCGGCACCGGCGCCGACGTCACCCGCCAGCGCGCCAACGCCCGCGCCCAGCGCGCCGCCGGCCAGGGCGCCTTCGCCGCCGTAGTTGCTTGCACAGCCAGCCACGCCCAGGGCGCCGGCGGCCAAGATAGGAAGAATGAGCATTCGCATGGGATCTCTCCGCTGAAAATCAGTTGCCTGACTGATCAACGGCCCCGATGCGGAGGGGTTCCATAAGGCCCTGCAAACGAACGACACCGTGCCCCCGTTCGTCTCTCAAGGCCTTGACGAACCTGGAAGACCAACAGCGGGCACGGCGGGTAACAGGGATCAGGGAAGCCGGATCAGTCCGGCTTCTTCGCCACGGCCACCATGGCAGGACGCAGCAGGCGGTCCTTGATCATATAACCGGCCTGGAGTTCCTGGACGACCGTGCCCGGCTCGACATCTGCCGAGGGAACCTCGATCATCGCCTGGTGCTGGTTCGGGTCGAGCGGCATGCCCATCGCGGCGATGCGGCTGATGCCGTGGTTGGTGAACACCTTCTCGATCTCGCGGCCAGTCGCCTCGATGCCGGCGACGATGCCCTTCAGCTTCTCGTCCTCGCGCAGTTCGCCCGGGATCGAGGAGAGCGCGCGGGACAGGTTGTCCGCCACCGAGAGAATGTCGCGGGCAAAGCCGGTCGCGGCATAGGCCCGGGTGTCGGCCACGTCCTTTTCAAGACGGCGGCGCACGTTCTGGGTCTCGGCACGGGCGTAAAGCACGTCCTGCTTGGCGATTTCCAGTTCCTCGCGGAGCTTGGCGATTTCACCGCCGTCCTTATCGCTGTCGATCATGTCTTCGGGCACGCCCTTCAGTTCTTCCGCGATGGCGGGATCTACAGTCTGACCCTCTGGCGGCTGGGTCTTGTCGTCAGTCATTATTGTAAGGTTCCAACTATCCGATGAGCTTGCCCAGGCTCTGGGCAGTGAAGTCCACCATGGGGACGACGCGCGCATAATTCAACCGAGTCGGGCCGATTACCCCCACTACGCCGACGACCCTGCCCTCGCGATCCCGATAGGGCGAAGCGATGACCGAGGAGCCGGAAAGCGCGAAAAGCCGGTTTTCCGATCCGATGAATATCCTGGTCGAATCCGCCTCGCGCGCCGTCTCCAGCAACTCGGCGACGGACTGCTTGTTTTCCAGGTCGTCCAGCAGCGAGCGGACGCGTTCGAGATCGGAAAGCGCCGATTCGTCGAGGAGATTGGCCTGCCCGCGCACGATCAGCACCGGCCGGGCGGTCGCATCCTCGCTCCACACGGCAAGGCCGCGCTCCACGAGGTCGCGGCTGGCTGTATCGAGCGCCGACTTGCCGGTAGCGATGTCGGACCGCATCGCCCGGGCCGCCTCGCCCAGGGTGCGGCCGGCGAGATGGGCGGTGATGTAGTTCGAGGCTTCCTCCAGCGCGCCGGGCGGCAGACTGGCGGGCAGTTCGATGATCCGGTTCTCCACCGCGCCCTCTTCGCCCACGAGCACGGCCAGCGCCCGGCCGGGGCCGAGCGGGACGATCTGCAAGTGCATCAGGCGCGGCTCGCGGCGCGGCACCATGACCACGCCGGCGCCCGAAGTGAGGTTCGACAGCAAGGCGCTGGTCGCCTCGAGCGCGGCCTCGATCGGCCCCGGCGCGGCAATCCGGCTCTCGATGGCGAGCCGTTCCTCGGCGGTCGGTTCCGCCACTTGCATGATGCCGTCCACGAACAGGCGCAGCCCCGCCTCGGTCGGCAGGCGTGCCGCGCTTATGTGGGGGGCAGCCAGCAGTCCCAGCGATTCGAGGTCGGCCAGGACCGAGCGGATCGATGCCGAGGACAATTTCACGCCGCCCGGCCCGGCCAGGACCTTCGAGCCGACCGGGCTTCCGGTGGCGATATAGCCCTCCACGACGAGGCGGAAAATCTCGCGCGCGCGGTCGGTCAGTTCCAGGATGGGTGGTGTCGGCATTCGTCCTCAACTTAGGGATTGCCGCCAAGGCCTCAAGTCCCATGGCGCGATGTCGGGGCGACTATCGCGCTTTTTCCCTTGGACACACTCGATTGTCGCATTTTCCACGCGCTCAGGTGTTTCCACCGGGGCGGAAAATGCTCTAGGGGGCGCAGGCAATTTTAGACCAAAGGAACCTCCATGCGACCTTCCGGCCGTACGCCCGACGAGATGCGCGCTATCGACATCCAGACCGGTTTCACCAAGCACGCCGAAGGCTCGGTGTTGATTTCCTTCGGTGATACTCGTGTGCTCGTCACCGCTTCGGTCGAGGAAAAGGTTCCGCCGTTCCTTCGCGGCAAGGGCGAAGGCTGGGTCACGGCCGAATACTCGATGCTGCCCCGCGCCACTCACACCCGTGGCAGCCGCGAAGCCGCCAAGGGCAAGCAGTCGGGCCGCACGCAGGAAATCCAGCGCCTGATCGGCCGCAGCTTGCGCGCCGTGGTCGACATGAAGAAGCTCGGCGAGCGCCAGATCGTGCTCGACTGTGACGTGCTCCAGGCCGATGGCGGCACTCGCACCGCCTCCATCTCGGGCGCCTGGGTCGCGCTGCGCCTGGCCGTCGACAAGCTGATGGCCGAAGGAAAGATCAAGGAAGATCCGATCAACGCCCGCGTCGCCGCGATCTCCTGCGGCATCTGCGAGGGTACGCCGGTGCTCGACCTCGACTATATCGAAGACAGCTCGGCCGATGCCGATGCCAACTTCGTGCTGATCGAAGGCGGCATGATCGCCGAGGCCCAGGCAACCGCCGAAGGCGCGACTTATGACGAGGAAGGCCTGCTGCGCCTCCTGCGCCTGGCCCGCATCGGCTGCGACCGGATCTTCGCTGCCCAGGCCAAGGCCGTCGGCCGGTGAGCAATCGCCGCCTCCAGGGCGAACGTCTCGTGATTGCCACGCACAATGCGGGCAAGCTCCGGGAAATCGGCGCCCTGCTCGCGCCGTTCGGGATCGAGTGCGTTTCCGCCGGCGAACTCGGCCTGCCCGAGCCGGAAGAGACGGGCACGACGTTCGTGGAGAATGCGCTGCTCAAGGCCCACGCGGCCGCCAAGGCAGCGCAGCTTCCCGCGCTGGCGGACGATAGCGGCATGTCGGTGACGGCGCTGGGCGGAAGGCCCGGCGTCTACACCGCCGACTGGGCCGAGCGGCAGTGGTTCGAGGGCGAGCCGGGCATGGCCTGGGAAGGCCGCGACTGGTTCATGGCGATGGGCAAGGTCGAGGGTCTGCTCTGCGAGCAAGGCCAGGATGTCGACCGTTCCTGCTGGTTTTCCTGCGTGCTCGCGATTGCCTGGCCCGATGGGCCAGAGGCCGTTTACGAAGGTCGCTCCAATGGCACCTTCACCTGGCCGCCGCGCGGCAAGCTGGGCTTCGGCTACGATCCCTGCTTCGTGCCCGACGGCCTCGACCAGACTTTCGCCGAGATCGCGCCAGAGAAGAAGCACGAGATCAGCCACCGCGCCGATGCTTTCGCCAAGCTGGTCGCGGAGCAGTTCCCGGGCTAATCTGTCACGATGGCCCGCGCGCTCTATATTCACTGGCCGTTCTGCCTCGCAAAGTGCCCCTATTGCGACTTCAACAGCCATGTCCGCGAGCGGGTGGAGATCGAACGCTGGGAAGCGGGCCTGCTCGCCGACATGCGCCACGAACACGAGGTTGCAGGCGGCGAGCGGCTCGATTCCATCTTCTTCGGCGGCGGCACGCCTTCGTTGATGCCCCCTGCGCTCGTCGCGCGGCTGCTGGACGAGGCCGAGAAGCTCTGGGGCTTCTCGCAAGGGATCGAGATCACTCTGGAGGGCAATCCCTCCTCGGTGGAAGCCGGCAATTATGCGGCTCTTGCGGCGGCGGGGGTCAACCGTGTCTCGCTGGGGCTCCAGGCGCTCGACAACCAGACCTTGCGGTTTCTGGGCCGCCTCCACGATGCGCAGGAAGGGCTGAAGGCGCTTGAAGTGGCGCAGCAGAACTTCTCGCGCGTCAGCTTCGACCTGATCTACGCGCGGCCGGGCCAGAGCCTCGACCAGTGGCAGGCAGAACTCGCCCACGCCCTCTCTTACGGCACGGGCCACCTCTCGCTCTACCAGCTCACCATCGAACCCGGCACGAAGTTCGCCACGATGGTGCGCCAGCAGGAATTCGCTCCGCTGGACGAAGACGCCTGTGCCGACATGTTCGCGCTGACGCGCGAGATGACGGCCGCGGCGGGACTGCCGGCCTACGAAATCAGCAATCATGCCCGGCCCGGCGAGGAAAGCCGCCATAACCTGACTTATTGGCGCTATCAGGACTATTGCGGCATCGGCCCCGGCGCTCACGGGCGACGCGGCGGCGTGGCCACGACGCGCCACCGCAAGCCCGAAAACTGGCTCGAAGCCATCGATCTGCACGCGCAGGGGATCAACGAAGTCCGCAATCTCGGACGCCGCGAACAGGCGAGCGAAGCCATGCTCATGGGCCTGCGCCTGCGCGAAGGCGTGGACCTCGATGCGCTTGCGGCCCGATTCGGACTGGATGCCGCGCAGCTCTGCGATCCCGGCAAGGCCGCTTTCTACGAGAAACAGGGCCTGGTCCGCCGCGCGGGCACGCGTCTCCACGTCACCGAGGACGGCATGCCGCTGCTCGATGGCTTGCTGGGTGAGATTGTGCCCGTGGACCTCGTCGAGCCGTGAACCCGCCAACGGGCACGACCAAAGCGGACCTGCTCGAAGCCTGGGGCAACCATCTCGGCAATGGACGCCGCCGCAGCCCTCACACGGTACGCGCCTATATCGCCACGGCCGCCCGGTTGATCGACGGTGCCAGGGCCTGCGACTGGGCCTCGCTGGCGCGTCTTGAGGCGGCCGACTTGCGCGTTCACCTCGCCGCCCGGCGTGAGGACGGAATCGGCAACAGTTCGGCCGCTCGCGAACTCTCGGCGCTCAAGAGTTTCCTGTCCTTTGCGCGTGAGCAGGCCGGCGTTGCCCACGCCGCCGCGCCGCGCCTTCGCGGACCGCGCGTCAAGAAGGGACTGCCACGCCCGATAACGCCGGACGAAGCGGTCAACCTGGCCGCCCTGGTCGAGGAAGATGCCCGCGAGCCGTGGATCGGCGCGCGCGATCGTGCCGTTCTGCTCCTTCTCTACGGCGCCGGCATGCGCATCGCGGAAGCCCTGTCCATCGCCGGAGCCGCGCTGCCGCTGGGCGAAACTCTGGTGGTTACCGGCAAGGGCGGCAAGCAGCGCATGGTTCCGCTCCTGCCCATCGTGCGCGAGGGCGTGGCCGATTATCTCGACAAATGCCCTTGGCCGGCGAAGGCGGACGAGCCGATCTTCCGGGGCGCCAAAGGCGGAGCCCTGTCGCAAGGCATGGTGCAGAAGGCGGTCGCGCGCGCCCGGATCGTGCTCGGGCTGCCGGACAGCGCCACGCCGCACGCCTTGCGCCACAGCTTCGCCACGCATTTGCTGGGCGCAGGCGCCGACCTGAGGAGCCTGCAGGAACTGCTGGGCCATGTAAGCCTGGGTTCGACGCAGATATATACAAAGGTCGATGCCGCGACGCTGCTGGACGTCTATCGTAACGCCCATCCGCGCGAACAGGGCTGAAACGCTGCGGGGGACGGGGCGTGTTCAGCCCCGCCCCCCGCCGATGTCAGGAGCTTGCCTGGCCGAAGCGCGTGCTAGAGTGCGCCCTCATGCGGCGCCAGCAGACCGCGCCAGATCAGGGCGCCGATCGCCGCGCCGACCAGCGGCGCCACCCAGAACACCCAGAGCTGCCCGAGGGCGGCCGTTTCTGCAAAGAGCGCCACGCCGGTCGACCGCGCCGGATTGACCGATGTATTGGTGACCGGGATCGAGATCAGGTGGATCAGCGTCAGGCACAGGCCGATCGCCAGCGGGCCGAAACCGGCGGGGGCGATCTTCGAGGTCGAGCCGAGGATGACGATGATGAAACCGGCCGTCAGGATCGTTTCGATCATCAGTGCCGAAGACAGCGCATAGCCGCCAGGCGACAGTGCACCGTAGCCGTTGGTGGCGAAGCCTCCCGGAGTCCAGTCGGCCTTGCCCGAGGCGATGGCATAGAGCGCCGCCGCGGCCAGGATTGCGCCCAGCACCTGGGCGATCCAGTAGGGAACGAGGTCCTTCCAGTCGAGCCGGCCGCCAACGGCCATGCCCAGCGAGACCGCCGGGTTGAAATGCCCGCCGGAAATGGAGCCGACCGCATAAGCCATGGTCAGCACCGTCAGGCCGAATGCCAGGGCTACGCCCGCGAAGCCGATCCCGAGTTCGGGAAAGGCCGCTGCCAGCACCGCCGAACCGCAGCCGCCGAAGACGAGCCAGAATGTACCGAAGAACTCCGCTGCCAATCGCTTGGACATAACCCCTGCTCCCAAATGGTTGCGAGCAGAGACTACGGTATAACACCTAGGTGCGATACTCTGGCTCTTGTACAAAACTGACTAATAGTTAGCTCTGATCTACTTGGATCGGCGCTCGGCAGAAGGCTTCCAGGAGAGGATCCTCCACAAGTACCAGACGGCGCCACCTGCGACGAGAACCAGTGTAGCCCAACCGATCCAGGCCTCTGCCTGGGCAAAACGCTGGCCCAGCCACCGGCCCGCCAGGACCAGCAACGTGTTCCAGATCGCCACGCCGGCAGCGGTATAGAGCAGGAAGGTGCCATGCCGCATATGCGCGAGGCCCGCGGGGACCGATACCATCGTCCGGAACATCGGCATGAAGCGCAGGAGGAAGACCACCCAGTGCCCGTGCTTGCGGAAGAAGGTGCCGGCGCGCTCCACTTCGTGCCATTCCAGGGTCAGCCAGCGGCCCCAGCGCTCGATGAAGGGTTTCAGGCGCTCGTAGCCCAGGCGGTCGGCGCCGAGGAACAGCACGTAGTTGCCCAAGGTCGAGCCGACAGTGCCGGCCAGCAGCACGGAAAGGAAATCCATGCGCCCATGTGCAATGGCGATCCCCGCGACGCCCATGATGAGCTCCGAGGGGATCGGCGGCACGATGTTCTCGAGCATCATCAGCAGGAGGATACCCCAGTACCCTCCTCCTTCGATCAGCGAGATAACCCATTCATTCATGTTCGCCTGCATTCATCATTGCGGACGACCCGCGAAATCCGGGTTACATCGCGGCGTGGCGGGCCTCGATCGCATCCCAGATCTTTGCCCCGGTGTCGGTACCGTTGAAGCGATCGATGGCGACGATTCCCGTCGGCGAGGTCACATTGATTTCGGTCAGCCATTTTCCGCCAATCACGTCGATACCCACGAAAACAAGGCCTCGTGCCTTGAGTTCCGAGCCGAGCGCTGCGCAGATTTCCTCTTCCGCCGAAGTGAGGCCGGCGGCCTCCGCCGATCCGCCCACCGCAAGGTTGGAGCGAAACTCGCCGGCTCCGGGTTTGCGGTTGATGGCGCCCGCGAATTCGCCGTCGACCAGGACGATCCGCTTGTCGCCCTCCGCCACGTCGGGGAGGAAAGGCTGGACCATGAACGGCTCGACCCAGGCATTTTCGAACATCTCGATCAGCGCGCCGAGATTGCTGCCATCGGCGGGCACGCGGAACACCGCCTTGCCGCCATTGCCATGAAGCGGCTTGATCACGAGGTCACCGCCGAAGCCCGCCTCGACATTGCGCTGCTGGAACAGGCGCACATCCTCGATGCGGCGCGCGATGAAGGTCGGCGGCATGAAGCGCGCATAGTCGAGCACGAAGACCTTCTCGGGCGCATTGCGGACCGAGACGGGGTCGTTGACCACCAGGGTCTGCCCGGCAAGGCGTTCCAGCAGATGAGTGGCGGTGATGTAGCCGAGGTCGAAAGGCGGGTCCTGCCGCATCAGCACCACATCGATATCGGCGACGAGGTCGATCAGGCGATACTCGCCGCGCGTGAAATGGGCACCTTCCACGCGCTGCACCGTGATCGGCGCGCCCCAGCAGGTCAGCCGCCCGGCGGCACCCGAGGAGGCGTCATAAGCCAGCGTGCGCACATCGTAATGGAACAGTTCGTGCCCGCGCGCCTGCGCCGAGAGCATGAGCGCGAACGAGGAATCGCCCGCGATCTTGATCGATTCCAGCGGGTCCATCTGAACGGCGATGCGTAAGGTCATGAAAAGTCTGGTCCTCGCGGATATGTACCGAGCGGTATCTTTCGGAAAGGCGGCTTAATCAAATTCGGCGGCGGGTGCGAATGGTTTCGAGCCAGTCCTGCATCTTTGCCGACGGACCGAAACCCTGCGGCGGAATTCAGGCGCCCGGCTGCCACGCATTGACGATGCGGCGCGGCCAGCAGCGCGGTGCCAGCAGCAATACGTCGATCCGCAAGCTGTCGCCCGGCTTCTGGTATCGATGCGCGACGGACTCGGCGGCGGCCGCCACGCGGCGCAGCCGGTAATGATCGATGGCAGTGTCGAGATCGGCGCGCCGCGCACGCCATTTCACTTCGACGAAACAGAGCGTCCGTCCGCGGCGGGCCACGATATCCACTTCGCCGCGCGCGGTCTTCACGCGCCTCGCCCGGATGCTCCAGCCCGTCATCCGCAAGTACCATGCGGCCAGCGCCTCTCCCCGGCGCCCTTGCCGCTCCGCCTCCGCGCGCGACTTGCCGCGGCCCTGGCTCACTTGAGTTCCATGGCCCGGGCGTAAAGCGTCTTGCGGTCGAGCCCGGTGGCCTTGGACACGCTGGCCGCCGCCTGCGAGGGCTTGGCGATGGCCAGCTCCGCACGCAGCATCGCGTCCACGTCGACTTCACCGATCGGCTCGTCGCCCGGCGGCGCCACCAGAAGCACGATCTCGCCCTTCGGAGGATGGGCCGCATAATGGGCGATGAGTTCGTCGGGCGTGCCGCTGCGGCATTCCTCGAACTTCTTGGTCAGTTCGCGCGCCACCGCCACTTCGCGTCCGGGAAGCACCGCGCCGATCGCTGCCAGCGCATCGTCCAGGCGCGGCGCCGTCTCGTAGAAGATCAGCGTGGCCGGGACTTTCGCAAGGTCGGACAGCACCGTCTCGCGCGCCTTGGCCTTGTTGGGCAGGAACCCGGCGAAGAGGAAACGGTCGTTCGGCAAGCCCGAGAGCGTCATGGCCATGACCGCGGCATTGGCCCCCGGCAGGCTGGTGACGGGAATGCCCCGCTCCCGCGCGATCTTGACGAGCCGATAGCCCGGATCGGAGATCAGCGGCGTACCGGCGTCGCTGACGAGCGCAACCGGCTCGCTTTCCATCAGTGCCAGCAGACGCTCGCGGTCGCCCTCGCCCGCGTGGTCGTCGTAGCGGATCATCTTCTGCTTGATGCCCAGGTGGTGCAGCAGCTTTCCGGTGATGCGGGTATCCTCGCAGGCAACCGCGCTCACGCCCTTGAGAATCTCCACGGCGCGGAAGGTAATGTCCCCAAGGTTGCCAATCGGGGTTGCCACTATGTAGAGGCCTGAGGTGAGAATGTGTTCCATCGCAGGGACTCATGGCCCAAGCACTATGGGAGCGGCAAGCAATGTTCTATGATCGCCTGAACCGGCGCACTCTTTTCGCGGCGGCAGCGATGGCAGCTCTGGCGGGCTGTGCCGTGGTACCCAAGGCCCCTGCGCCGGCCCCCGCGCCCGCTCCGACGCCTTCCGAAAGCGAAATTCCCACCGATACCGAGCGTCACCGCGTTGCCCTGCTGGTACCGACCACCGGCCCTAATGCCGGCGTCGGCCAGTCGCTGGCCAATGCGGCGAACATGGCGCTGCTCGATACGGGCGCCAAGAACCTGCGCATCACGACTTACGACACCGGCACCAATCCCGGCGAGGCCGCGCGCCGCGCCATTGCCGACGGCAACAAGCTGATTCTCGGCCCGCTGCTTTCCGACGACATCGCCTCGGTCGCGGCTGTCGCCAAGCCCGCCAAGGTGCCGCTGATCTCGTTCTCCAACGACGAGAAAGCCGCCACCAGGGACGTCTTCATCATCGGCAACCTGCCCGGCCAGTCGATCGCCCGCACCGTGACGTATGCCCGCGGCAAAGGCATCTCCACTTTCGCCGCGCTCGTTCCCAAGGGTGACTATGGCGAACGCGTGAGCAGTTCCCTGCTCGCATCGGTGCGCGATGGCGGCGGCTCCGTCGTCGCCATGGAGACTTACGATCGCTCGGCGGCCTCGATCAGCGCTGCGGCGGGACGGATCAAGGCCAAGACCGGCTATGGCGCGCTGCTCATCGCCGACAGCGGCAGCCTGTCGGCCAAGGCCGCCGTGTCCTACCGCGCGGCCGGTGGCGGCGCCGGTGTGCGCCTGCTCGGCACCGAACTCTGGGGCGGCGAACGCGAACTGGCGACCAGCCCGGCCCTCAACGGAGCGTGGTTCTCCACCGTGTCCGACGTCCGCTTCGCGCAGTTCGCCAAGAGCTATCGCAGCCGCTTCGGCGCCGCACCGTTCCGTATCGCGACACTGGGATACGATTCCGTGCTGCTGACCCTGCGGGTCGCGCGCGACTGGGTGCCGGGCAAGGCCTTCCCGACGACCGAAATGCTCGATCCCGGCGGCTTCCTGGGTGTGGACGGACCGTTCCGCTTCGGCCGCACCGGCCTGATCGAACGCGCGCTGGAAGTGCGGGCGGTCGAAGGCGGCGCCGTCAAGGTCATCAGCGCCGCGCCCAGCGGTTTCGCCAAGTAATTCCGCCCCTTTTCGGCGGAAAGGATCAGACAGCGAACATCTCTTTGCGGATAAGCCTAAACCCGTGCTTGATCGCGGGTTTAGGCGCCCTATAGTCCCGCTCATGTCCGATGACCTGTTCGACAAGCTCCCGTCTTCGGGCGGGGAATCCTACGATGGTTCCGCGATCGAAGTGCTGGAGGGGCTGGAACCTGTCCGGCGCCGTCCCGGCATGTACATCGGCGGCACCGATGAGCGCGCGCTGCACCATCTTGCGGCCGAAGTGCTCGACAATGCGATGGACGAAGCCGTCGCCGGACATGCCAACCGCATCGAGGTGACGCTGGACGAAGGCAACAGCCTGACCATCACCGACAACGGCCGCGGCATCCCGGTGGACGAGCATCCCAAGTTCCCCGGCAAATCGGCGCTGGAGGTCATTCTTTCCACCCTGCACTCGGGCGGCAAGTTCTCGGGCAAGGCCTATGCCACTTCGGGCGGCTTGCACGGCGTGGGCATTTCGGTGGTCAACGCCCTTTCCAGCCTCACGCGCGTCGAAGTGGCCCGTAACAAGGAGCTTTTCGCGCAGGAGTTCTCGCGCGGACAGACGCTTGGCCCGCTTCAGAAGGTCGGCGCGGCGCCCAATCGCCGCGGCACCGCCGTCAGCTTCACGCCGGACACCGAGATTTTCGGCGACCAGCAGTTCAAGCCGGCGCGCCTGTTCAAGCTGGTTCGCTCCAAGGCCTACCTCTTTGCCGGCGTGGAAATCCGCTGGAAATGCGCGCTCTCGCTGGCTTCGGACGACGTTCCGGCAGAAGCGACGTTCCAGTTCCCCGGCGGCTTGGCCGATCACCTGGCCGAGCAGATCGGCACCCGCGAATGCGTGACCACGCAGGCCTTCTCGGGCACGCAGGATTTCCCGCGCGGCGATGACGGCTCCGAACAGGGCCGCGTCGAATGGGCGATCGCCTGGCCGCTCTATTCCGACGGTTCCTATTCCTGGTACTGCAACACCATCCCGACACCCGATGGCGGCACGCACGAACAGGGGCTGCGCGCCGCGCTGACCAAGGGCATTCGCGCCTTCGCGGACCTGGTGGGTCAGGCCAAGAAGGCCAAGGACATCACGCCGGACGACGTGGTGACCGGCAGCGAAGTCATGCTCTCGGTCTTCATCCGCGACCCCCAGTTCCAGAGCCAGACCAAGGACCGCCTGACCAGTCCCGAGGCCGCGCGCCTCGTGGAAGCGGCGGTTCGCGATCACTTCGACCATTTCCTCACCGACAATCTCGAACGCGGCAAGGCCCTGCTCGGCGCGGTGATGGAGCGTATGGACGATCGCCTGCGCCGCAAGGCGGAGCGCGAGGTCAAGCGCAAGACGGCCACCAATGCCCGTAAACTGCGCCTGCCCGGCAAGCTGACGGACTGTTCGGGCGAAGGCCCGGGCGAAACCGAACTCTTCATCGTCGAAGGCGATTCGGCAGGCGGCTCGGCCAAGCAGGCGCGCAATCGCAAGACCCAGGCGATCCTGCCGATCCGCGGCAAGATCCTCAACGTCGCATCCGCCACGGCCGACAAGATCCGCGGCAATTCGGAAATCGCCGATCTCGGCCTCGCGCTCGGCTGCGGCACCCGCAAGGACTGCAACGCCGACAACTTGCGCTACGACCGCGTGATCATCATGACCGACGCCGACGTGGACGGCGCACATATCGCCACGCTGCTGATGACCTTCTTCTTCCAGGAGATGCCGGACATCGTGAAGCGCGGCCACCTCTACCTCGCGCAGCCGCCGCTTTACCGCCTCACTGCCGGTTCGACTTCGGCCTATGCCCGCGACGATGCCCACCGCGCGGAACTGGAAGCGACCGTTTTCAAGAACAAGAAAGTGGAAGTCGGCCGGTTCAAGGGCCTTGGCGAGATGAACCCCGGACAGCTGCGTGAAACCACCATGGCGCCGGAAAGTCGCTCGCTGATCCGCATCACCCTTCCGCCCGAATACGAGGGCCGCGCCGCGGTGAAAGATCTGGTCGACCGCCTGATGGGCCGCAATCCCGAACACCGCTTCATGTTCATCCAGAACCGTGCGGGCGAAATCGATCCGGAACTGATCGACGCCTGAGGCGCCGATCAGTCCGATCCATCGCGACTTACTTGGCCGCTACCGGCGTCGCCGCCAACAGGGCCGGTTCGGCGGGAACCGCAACCGCAACCGGCTCGATCACCTTCGGCACAGTCGCGTAAGCGACGTCTTCGTCAAGGAAGCCTTTGACCGCCGATCCCGAGGCGATGAAGGCGCTGGTCCCGGTGGTCAGGAATCCGGCGATCGGCACGAGGGCGACAGCAGCGACCACGCCCCCGGTCCCGGTAACGCCTTTATCGTCGAAAGTGCCGGACAGCCTGATGTTTCGGTCATTGAGCCGAAGCGAAAGAACCCGGGCACCGATGTATCCGGACTTGCCCCACATGCCCTTGTTGCGCACTTCGGTGATCTCGGCGACGGCGGGGGTTCCCGCCGGTATCACGACAACGCCGTTCCGCTCGATATTCGCGGCCACTTCCATCTGCACGCGCTGCCCCACGCGAAGAGCCTTTTTCTTGGTCGTCAGTTCCTCGCGCGTGATCAGCGGCACTTCCATCCCCGCACGAAGAACATTGTCCGATACCGGCGCGAGTGCGATCGCCACGTGCTGCGGCGCTGCGAGAGGCGCGGCGTCCGTGGACGGTGTGGATTGTGCATGACTTGCGCACGCGGCCCCCATCAGCAGGCAAAAGCCCGCCAAATACTTCGATTTCATCGATAGTCCCCCTGAGAGGCAAAAATGCCCTCAAGCGGAGCCTAAATTCGTGGCCACGAGGAAGTCAATTTGAGAAAGATCCACGATCCCCCTCACCGCACGCGCTTGAGGAACAATCCGCTCTCGCGTTTTTCCGTGGCGAAGTTGGGGAGTGTCTGCACCAGTTCGGACAATCGGGAAAAACCGTAACTGCGGGCATCGAAGCTGGAGCGATTGGCCACGCGCTGGCCGACTTCGGAGAGGCTGGCGAAGCCCTGTTCGTCTCGTTTGCTCGCCTTCCAGGCCTCACCGAGCAATTTGACCAGTTCTTCGTCTATCGCGGGCTTGGCGGTTTCGTTTGCCGTTTCCACGGCGTCGCTGTCCGGCAAGGCGTCGAGATCGATGAAGCGCGTGCAAGCCTCGCGAAAGGCTTCGGGCGTGCGGGAAGAACCAAAGCCATAGACCGGCGTGCCGTTCTGGCGGATGCGGATCGAAAGCGGCATGAAATCGCTGTCGCTCGACATGATGCCGAACCCGTCCACTTGCCCGCCATAGAGCAGGTCCATGGCGTCGATCGTCATTTTCATGTCGGTGGCATTCTTGCCCTTGGTCAGGTCGAATTGTTGCTGCGGTTCCAGCGCATGGCGATGGACCAGCTTCGACCAGCCCTTGAGCGCGGGCTTGCTCCAGTTGCCGTAGATTCGCCGGACATTGACGGTGCCGAGATCACCCAGAATGGTCAGCGCCGCGTCGAGGTTGGCGGGGGAGGCGTTATCGGCGTCGATCAGCAAAGCGATATTACGGCCGATGCGGGGCTTTGGCTCGGGCAAGGGGCAGTTCCTTCCTCAGGACGGGACAGCCGCGCGCGCCTGGTAAGCGGGGGCGGCTCGGCGCCAGATTATGACGAAGAAGAATGCCAGGACCAGCGGCATGATCGGAAAATGGAGATTGAGCGCGAGCGGCCGGGCCAGTGCCGGGCCGGCGAAGGCCAGGAACAGGGCAAAGCGTTCCCAATCGCGAAAACTGCGGCGTAGGCCCTCTCCGGCAAGCCAGAGCATGGGGAACGCCAGGATCACCATATCGTAATCGAGGACATAGGGCGTCGCGAGGGGCGCGCCCGCCAGCATCAGCGCCGCCAGTCCCGCGGACCACTGCCGGCGCCAGGACGCCTGGAGCACGAGCACCGCTGCAGCCAGCGTCACGGCGCCCTGCACCGTATAGCTCAGCGCCATGGGGGCACCGAGCAGCCGCAGCGCCGCAAAGGGGCTCATCATCTTGCCATAGCCGATCTGGCCATAGGCCATGGCCGTCTGGGCCCTCTCGCTTGCGCTCACCCAGTCCGCCCAGGCTTGCGGGCCGAATGCGCCGGCAGACAGCAGCGCCAGCGCGATCGCCGTCGCGCTGGCCGCGGCGATGACCCGCCATTGCCCGGTCGCCAGCAGGACAAGAGGCAGCAGCAACCCGAATTGCGGCTTGATCGTGGCCAGACCGAACAGCGCACCGGCCAGCAGCGGCCGGGTCGGAACCAGCCATGCGCCAAAGCCGAGCAGTCCTGCCACGAGGAAGGCCGTCTGTCCGTGAGTGACGACGATGGGCACGGCAGGAAAGGCCGCAAACAGGAGCCAGAGCGGGAGACCCGTGCCGGCTCCGGCCCACCAGCGACGGACGGCAGCAAGGTAGAAGGCGCCGGTCGCGGCCACCCAGAGAGCCAGCGCGGGGAAATAGGCAAGCCAGCCGAGCGGCCAGCAGAACGGCAGGAACGACGGGGGATAGTAGAACGCGGTATAAGCGCCTTCTGCCGAGAAATAGGTGCGCTGCGCCGCGATATGGGCCGCGCCGTCGTAGGGATTGCCATGCGCCACCAGCATGTGCCCGGTCGTCCAGAAGCTGATGAAATCGCTGCCGAGCAAGTAGCCGTTGGCATCCACCCCGTTGTGCGAAGTGGCCACCAGCCAGACGATCATGACCAGGTTGATCACGGCGAACAGCCGCAGATAGGCGCCGACGCGCGGCGCGTTCAACCAATCCATGCGTTTCAGGAATTCAGCCCCCATCGCGCCTGTCTGCAACGCCCCGGCGGCTAAGTCTATGGCGCGGTGGGGGTAGGCGCCTCGGTGCTTGCCATGTTGCGCCGCAAAACTTAGAGATTAACCGGGCGGTTAAGGAATTGCCCCGGGATTTCGCCGAAGGGACAGGACATGCAGCGTTTCGAAGGCACCAGCAGCTACGTCGCCACGGACGATCTCAAAGTCGCCGTGAACGCCGCCGTCCTGTTGCGCCGCCCGCTTCTGGTGAAGGGAGAGCCCGGCACCGGCAAGACCGTGCTGGCCGAGCAGATCGCCGCCTCGATGAATGCACCGCTGATCACCTGGAACGTGAAGTCCACCACCAAGGCGCATCAGGGCCTCTATGAATACGACGCGGTCGGCCGCCTGCGCGACGGGCAGCTGGGCGATGCGCGGGTCCACGATATCAACAACTACATCCGCAAGGGCAAGCTCTGGGAGGCGTTCACTTCGCCTCGCCTGCCCGTGCTGCTGATCGACGAGATCGACAAGGCCGACATCGAATTCCCCAACGACCTCCTGGCCGAACTCGACCGCATGGCGTTCGACGTTTATGAAACCGGCGAGCATGTCGCCGCCGCCGAGCGGCCGGTCGTCGTCATCACCTCGAACAACGAGAAGGATCTGCCGGACGCCTTCCTGCGCCGCTGCTTCTTCCACTACATCAAGTTCCCCGATCGCGAGACGATGCAGGCCATCGTCGACGTGCATTTCCCCGGGATCCAGAAGACCCTGGTGACCAGGGCGATGGAAGTATTCTACGAGCTGCGCGAAGTGCCCGGCCTCAAGAAGAAGCCCTCCACCAGCGAGCTGCTCGACTGGCTCAAGCTCCTGTTGAGCGAGGACATGCCGCTGGAGATATTGCAGAACCAGGACGCGACCAAGGCGATCCCACCGTTGCATGGGGCCTTGCTGAAGAACGAACAGGACGTCATGCTGTTCGAAAGGCTCGCCTTCATGGCGCGCCGCGGGAACTGACAGGCCATGAGCGCTCCCTATCTCGGCAGTTGTGCCTGCGATGCCGTCTCGCTGACGGTTTCGGGCGAGCCCATCGCCACGCGCCAGTGCTGGTGCCGCCAGTGCCAGCAGCTTGCGGCAGGCGGTCCGACCAACAACGCGATCTTCAAGGTGGAGGACGTGTCGCTGGATGGAGAACTCGGATCCTCCGTCTGGACTGCGGCAAGCGGCAATACACTCACGTTCCACTTCTGCCCGAAATGCGGCACCCAGATCTACGCGCAAAGCTCGGCGCGCCCACATCTGATGACCATACGCCTCGGCGCTCTTGCTGCCGGTCACGGCTTGCGGCCGGAAGCGGTGATATGGACCGAAGACGCGCCGGAATGGGCCACTTTCGACGAGACCCTCGAAACCTGGCCGCGCCAACCGCCCCCGCCACCGCCGTCATCCCCCGCCGCGTGAGTAAGCGCCACCGCCTGGCAGCACCCGGGCGCGATCGGCCTTTTCGGGAGCGTTGCACATGCTGCTGAACTTCATCGAGGAACTGCGCGCGGCGGGCATTCCGGCCTCGCTCAAAGAGCACCTCGTGCTGCTGGAAGCGCTTGAAAGGGATGTCATCGAACGCACCCCGGAGGCGTTCTATTTTCTCAGCCGCGCTACTTTCGTGAAGGACGAAGGCCTGCTCGACCGCTTCGACCAGGTGTTCCAGCGGGTCTTCAAAGGTGCCCTCAGCGACTATGGCCAAGCACCTGTCGCCATCCCGGAAGATTGGCTGCGCAAAGTGGCCGAGCGCTACTTCTCGGACGAGGAGATGGAGCAGATCAAGGCGCTCGGTTCCTGGGACGAGATCATGGAGACGCTCAAGAAGCGTCTGGAGGAACAGGAAAAACGTCACTCCGGCGGCAACAAGTGGATCGGTACCAACGGCACTTCGCCATTCGGCCATTCGGGCTACAATCCCGAGGGTATCCGCATCGGCGGCGAAGCCAAGCATGGCCGGGCCATAAAGGTCTGGGAAAAGCGCGAATTCGCCAATCTCGATAACACGCGTGAACTCGGCACCCGCAACATCAAGGTCGCCCTTCGCCGTCTCCGCCGCTTCGCGCGCGAAGGCGCTGCCGAGGAACTGGACCTTGAGGAAACGATCCACGGCACCGCGAAGCAGGGTTGGCTGGACATCCGCATGCGGCCCGAGCGGCACAATGCCGTCAAGGTCCTGCTCTTCCTGGACGTCGGCGGATCGATGGATCCCTATATCGAACTGATGGAAGAGCTGTTCAGCGCCGCCAGCGCCGAATTCAAGAACATGGAGTTCTTCTATTTCCACAACTGCCTCTACGAAGGGGTGTGGAAGGACAACCGCCGCCGCTGGTCGCAGCGCACGCCGACCTGGGACCTGCTTCACAAGTTCGGCCACGACTACAAGGTGATCTTCGTCGGCGACGCCGCGATGAGTCCCTACGAGATCAGCCATCCCGGCGGTTCGGTGGAGCACATGAACGAGGAAGCGGGTGCCGTCTGGCTCGGCCGCGTCGCGCAGACTTATCCTGCAACGGTGTGGCTCAATCCGGCGCCGGAGCATCAGTGGAACTATTCGAGTTCGACGCGCATGATCCGCGACCTGATGGGCGGGGCGATGTTCCCCCTGACGCTGGACGGGCTGGACGCGGCGATGAAGCAGCTCACCCGCAAGAAGGGCTGAAAGCGCTTGCCTGTCCGCCGCACCGGGCAGATCATCGTGTCGAAGCGGCGGACATCGCCGGTGGGCTCACGGACGAAGGACTTCGTGACTATGCACAAGCTGGTTCTGATCACGACGATCGCTGCGATGACGGTGGCCGCCAGCCCGGCCAAGGTTCCTGTAACGGCCGATGCGGCGCAGGCCGCCTGCAATAGGACGATCCAGCAAGCCAACGCCGCAGCAGGTCACCGGCCGCCGCGTGCTGCCGCGCCCGGAAAGTCGGCCTTGATCCGGCCTGAAATGATCCAGGCCGTTGACAAGCGAGTGGCGGGCTGCCCCGTACTCGTCAGCGTGGACGGCAGGATGACCCCGCCGCCCGCTTATTCCGACGCGCCCGCCCGCCTCGCGCCTGCTCAGTAAAGCAGGAGATCGGCGATTTCGGCCTTCCAGGCGGCTTCGTCCCGGCCGGCGATCAGGTCGAGATCGCCAGGCAGCGCGGCAGGGTCGTCAACCCATTCGCGCAGCGCCGGACCGCCGTTGATCACATCGATGGCAAGGCGCTGGAATTCGTACTCGTAGGGGAAGTCCCGCCAGATCGGATAGTCGGGATAGAGTTGGCGAATGGCCTTGAATGCCAGCGCCTGGAGGCGCCAGGGCCGGAAGGCATGATGATCGTAGAACTTGCCCTCGGCATGGATCATCAGCCCGCTGCACAGCGTGCCAGCATGCTTGTGGAACGTCGGTTCGAACCAGCATTCCCGAACCGCGCAGCCGGTCAGCCAATCCGGCGCGATCCGCTGCATCGCTGACAGGACGGCCTTGGCGTCGATATCGGGCGCTCCGAACAGCACTTCCAGCGGACGGGTGGTGCCGCGTCCTTCCGAAAGCGTCGCGCCTTCCAGCATGACGGTGCCCGCGTAGGCACGCGCCATGTTGAGGTTGGCGGCATTGGGGCTGGGATTGATCCAGATGCGGCTCTCCGGCCATCCGAACCCGGGGCCGTCCGGCTCCCATCCGCTCATCGCGATCACGCGATATTCCACGTCGAGTTCGAAGCGGCGCACGAACCAGAGCCCCATCTCGCCCAGGGTCAGCCCGTGCCGCATCGGCATCGGTCCCGCGCCGACGAAGCTTTCCTGCCCCGGCAGCAGGGTCGTTCCTTCCACGGGGCGGCCCGCCGGGTTGGGACGGTCCAGCACCCATACGGCTTTGCCCTGCTCGGCCGCAGCTTCAAGCAGGTAGAGCAGCGTGGTCACGAACGTGTAGATGCGGCAGCCAAGGTCCTGAAGGTCGAACAGGAAGACATCGGCGCCCGCCATCATCTCCGGGCTGGGGCGGCGCACTTCGCCGTAGAGGCTGTAGACGGGAATGCCGTAAACCGGGTCCAGCTCATTGGCCGTCTCGACCATGTTGTCCTGCTTGTCGCCCTTCAGTCCATGCTGCGGGCCGAAAGCGCAAGTCACGTCGATGCCCGCCGCGATCAGCGCGTCGAGCGAATGGACGAGGTCCTCGGTGACGGAGGCGGGATGCGCGACAAGCGCGACGCGCTTGCCTTCAAGGGGCGCGCGCAGTTCTGGGTCTGCCAGGAGGCGATCGATACCGAATTTCATGAGGCGGTGGGTGCCGCAAGCTCGAGCGTGAAGCAAGCCGGATCGTGGAAGTCCGGCGCATCGGCGCTGTGGGTAAGCGACCAGTAGCTTTTCACGCCCCCCTCCTCTTCGATCACCGCCGTGAAGCCGCAGCGAAGCGGGGCTTGCGGCAGGCCCGCTGCTGGAATGGCCGCATCGAAAACCGCGATGTCCGAGCCCTTGCGCATCGCGCACTCCGGCTCGCGCGGGAGGGGGCGCTCGATCATGCCCTCGCGTCGGCCGGAGAAATCGTAGGCGTTCCAGCGCTCGGAAGGCGAGAGGTTGAACTCGGTATAGCCGCGGCTTTCCGGCTGGCGCAGGAACAGTTCGAAGCAGGTCGTCTGCCAGAGATCGTCCGCCCTGCCTTTGCCCGCGAAAGGCGGAACCACGACTTTGCCCGCGCCCAGAATGCGCCAGCGGACACGCAGCCAGCTGGCGTCGAACCCGATCACGCGGGTTTCGATGGAGCGGACGAGAAGCGAGGGATGTGCCGGGTGGCAGGTCAGTTCGGCCATGCGCGCATGCCTAGAGGGCGCGCGCGCCTGCTGGCAATGCGGATTCGGCCGGAACGCGCCGCAAGGCGACCAACCGCTTCATCTTGCACCTCGCGCGTGCTAGGCGCGCGGACTCCGATCCATCCAAGCCAAGAAGCACTGGGCCATCATGACCTACAATTCCTCCCTGCTCCGCACGCTCGAAGAGCGCGGCTACATCCACCAGATGACGGACGCCGAGGGCCTCGACGCCCTTGCCGCCAAGCAGGTCGTGCCTGGATATATCGGCTTCGACGCCACGGCGGCGTCGCTTCACATCGGCAGCCTGGTGCAGATCATGATGCTGCGCCGCCTGCAGCAGACCGGCCACAAGCCGATCGTGCTCATGGGCGGCGGCACCACCCGCATCGGCGACCCCACCGGCCGCGACGAGAGCCGCAAGATGCTCTCGGACGAGACGATCGCCACCAATATCGAGGGCATCTTCTCGATCTTCTCGCGCCTGCTGAAGTTCGGCGACGGGCCGACCGATGCCGTCATGGTCAACAACCACGACTGGCTGGGGCAGCTCGGCTACATCCAGCTGCTTCAGGAAGTGGGCACGCATTTCACGGTCAACCGCATGCTGTCCTTCGACTCGGTGCGCCTGCGCCTGGAGCGCGAGCAGCCGATGACCTTCCTCGAATTCAACTACATGATCCTGCAAGGCTACGACTTCCGCCATCTTTCCCGGAACGAAGGCGTTCGTCTGCAGATGGGCGGCTCCGACCAGTGGGGCAATATCGTCAACGGGATCGAGCTTTCCCGCCGCATGGACGGTCAGGAAGTCTTCGGCCTCACCACGCCCCTGCTCACCACGGCCGACGGCGCGAAGATGGGCAAGTCCGCTTCCGGCGCGGTCTGGCTGAACGAGGACATGCTGCCATCCTACGACTTCTGGCAATACTGGCGTAACTGCGACGACCGCGATGTCGGCAAGTTCCTGCGCCTGTTCACCGACCTGCCGCTGGACGAGATCGCGCGCCTGGAAACGCTCGAAGGGGCGGCGATCAACGATGCCAAGGTCGTGCTGGCCAACGAAGTGACCCGGCTCTGCCGCGGCGAGGATGCCGCAGTGGCGGCGGAAGCGACGGCGAAGACCACTTTCGCGGGCGGCGGGCTTGGCGATGACCTGCCGACCCTGGCCGTAACCGGCGAAGGCATCCGCCTGGGCGCGGCGCTGACCGAACTCGGCTTCACGGCTTCCAATGGCGAAGCCAAGCGCAAGATCGCAGAAGGCGCCGTCAAGATCGACGATGCGCTGATGGACGATCCGGCGTTCCTGATCGAAGTCGGCTCCGGTGAAACGCGTAAGCTTAGTCTAGGCAAGAAGAAGCACGCAATTCTCAGGGGTGCATAACTACGTAATCGTTTGCTAACATGATTGAACTAAAGCGCTCCGGTTCCCGTAACCGGGGCGCTTTAACGCAAGAGCGGCACATTTTGCCGCCTGTGACTGGCAAAAAGCGAACGAATTTACCGTTTCTTTGCCATTTTGATGCACTGTCCTTGCTCACGGTCACAACAGGGGCAATAGAGATGACTGCAGGAGCGCAGCTCACTGTAACCGACAAACGTCGCGCGGCGCGGCACCCCGTCGATTACCCGGTGATTGCGGAGCACCGCCAATTGGGCGACCTGCATCTGCACATCGTCAATCTCTCGGCCCAGGGTTTCATGTCCCAGGGCGACCTTCCGCTCGAGCGCGGGGAACGCCTGGTGATGCGCCTGCCGGTGATCGGCCGGATCGAGGCTCATCTGATATGGGCGCATGAAGGACGCGCGGGCTTCCAGTTCGAACGGATCATCCGCATCGACGACTTCCTGAAGCTGGTGGACACCGTTCAGCCGAACCCTCGCCTGCGCCCCCGGCGTTGAGGCGGCAAGGCCGACCGCCTGCTTTCGACCGAACATTCGCTTCATCGCATTCATGGCTCGCTTCGTCGCCGGGCAACATTTCAGAATTGATATGTTATAACCTCGCAATTAGCCGGTTGGCCATGACGCTCCCAACCGCCCGAATCGCACTGCTGGTCACCGCCGGCGCTCTCTCCACGATATTGGCGGCAATGCCTGCTTCTGCGCAGGCTGTCGGGGCGCAAGCGACCGCACCTGTCGATGGCGATGGCCATCCCCAGGAAGCCGGTCCGGAAATCATTGTCACCGGCCGCCTGATCTCCGGCAATGCCGATCCCATCGCCGCACCGGTCGTTCTCTCGGGCGAAGCGCTGACCCGCGACCTCAAACCGCAGATCGGCGAAATGCTTGCCAGCCTGCCGGGCGTGTCCAGCAGCGGTTTCGCGCCGGGCGTGTCACGGCCGGTCCTGCGCGGCTTCGACGGTCCGCGCGTCCAGGTCCTGCTCGACGGCATCGGTTCGCTCGATGCCTCGTCGGTCTCGGCCGACCACGCCGTCTCGCTCGATACCCTCAATGTCGAGCGCATCGAAGTGCTCCACGGCCCGCGCGTCCTGCTCTATGCCAGCGACCCTTCGGGCGGCGCGGTCAATGCCGTGGACAAGCGCATTCCGCGCAAGGTGCCGGACAAGGCCTTCACCCTGGACGCGCTGGGATCCTTCGGCACGGCCGCCAACATGGTCAACGGCGGCATCACCACCGATGTCCGGCTGGCAAGCCGCCTCGTCGCCCATTTCGATGCATCCTACTATCACAGCGACGACCTCCACGTCGGTGGCTATGTCCTGTCGCCCGAACTGCGCGCGGAGACCCTGGCGCAGGCGAGCACCCTGTCCGATGCCGGGGACCTGACCGGCGCGGCGACGCTGACCCAGCAGGCCAATCGCCGCGGCAAGATCGCCAACAGCGGCACCGAAGGCTGGACCCTCGGCGGCGGCCTCGCCTTCATCGACGACGGCGGCGACATCGGCGTTTCCGTCCAGCGCCTGGCCAACGACTATGGCATCCCGCCGCGCCCCTCCACCGATCCGAGCGCGACCAGCATCTCGCTGCGCCAGACCCGCGTCGACTTGCGCGCCGGCCTCAATCTCGAAGGCTTCCTCAAGCGGCTGGAGGTGCGCGGCGCTTATGGCGACTACGAGCATGCCGAAATCGAGGGTGGCGACATCGGCACCCAGTTCCACAACAAGGCCGTCGAAGTTCGCCTTCAGGCAGACCAGGCCAAGCGCGGGATCTGGAGCGGTTCGACCGGCGTGCAATACTCGTCGGCCCAACTCGACATCGCCGGTGACGAGAAGCTGCTGCCGAACAACAACACCGACCGCCTTGCCCTCTTCACCCTGCAGCGTCTCGAAGTGGGCCAATTCGACATCGAAGGCGCACTGCGTTACGAAAATACCCGGATCGACACGGTTCCGGCCGACCAGCATCGCAATTTCGACCAGTATTCCGGCGTGGCCGGCCTTGCCTGGCATCCCATCGATACCGTGACGCTCTCGGTGAACTATTCGCACGGCGAGCGTGCTCCGTCCGCTGAGGAGCTGTTCGTCGATGGGCTGCACGATGCCACCCAGTCCTACGAACGCGGCAATCCGAACTTCACGGTGGAGCGGAGCGACGGCATCGAGGCTGGCGTGCGCTACAACGGCGGGGATATCGCCGGTTCGGTCACGGTGTTCGGCACCAACTTCTCGAACTTCATCACCGCCGTACCGACCGGCGAAGTGATTGAGGATTTCCCGGTCTATCAGTACCTCCAGGCCCCTGCCCGCTTCCGCGGCATCGAGGCCGAGGGCGGCGTGACATTCGCCCGCTGGGGCGGCGACAAGGCGATCAAGGCCGATGGCGGCGTGGACTATACCCATGCCCGTCTCGTCGACATGGGCCCCGTGCCGCGGATCCCGCCCCTGCGCGCCCGCGGCGGCGTGGAATTCGATTCGTCCGCCTTCACCTTGCGCGGCGAAGTGGAATGGAATGCCAGGCAAACCCGCGTGACCGAGAACGAAAACCCCACGAGCGCGTTCACGCTCGTCAACGCCAGCGCCACCTGGCGGCCCTTCGGCGAGCAGGGCCCGCTCTCGCTCATCCTCGCGGCGGACAACCTTCTGGACGTGACCGGACGCCTGGCCGCTTCGGAAACGCGAGACTTCGTACCCATCGCCGGGCGTGACGTGCGTATCACCGCGCGGTTTACTTATTGATCCCAAACATAAGCTATCGCTGCGCATGAGCGGCATGTCTTGGCAATGCTTTGACATGCTGCCATGCAGCAAGCCGTGAGTACCATCGACACTTCCAGCCCTTCCGTGCTGCCAGAGCCCACCTCCCCGCTGCGCATTGCGGATTACCGCAAGTTCTGGCTAGCCCGCTTCGCCGTGGTGTTCGCCTCCACCGGCATGGTCGTCATCATCGGCTACCAGCTCTACGACGTGGCCCGCAGCGTTTACGGCATGTCGATTGCCGAAGCCTCGTTCCAGCTCGGCCTGCTTGGCTTCGCGCAGTTCCTGCCGATCTTCCTGCTGACCCCGGTAGCCGGCGTCATCGCCGACCGGTTCGACCGGCGCAAGGTGGCGGGAATAGCCATGTCGGTGGACATCCTGGTCGCCATCGGCCTGGCCCTGATCACCGAACTCGATCTGCGCAGCCTGCCGGTGCTCTATCTGTTCGCCGCGCTCCACGGCATCGCCCGCGTCTTCGTGAGCCCATCGATGACGGCGATCGCGCCGAACATCGTGCCCACTTCGCTGATCCCGCGCGCCATCGCTTTCAACTCGATCGCCATCGAGGCCGGAACCATCATCGGCCCGGCAGCCTTCGGCTTCCTCTTCGCGCGCCATCACGCGATGCCCTACTGGATCGCCGCCGTGCTCATGGCCGTCGCCGCCTTCAGCATCACCAGCATCCGCAACCTGCCGCCCGTCCCCAAGGACGCGCGCCGCGACCATCCGGTCCGCCAGATCGTCGACGGTTTCCATTTCATCTGGCGCGAGCGCTTCCTGCTCGGCTGCATCACGCTGGACCTCTTCGCCGTTCTGCTGGGCGGCGCGACCGCGCTCATGCCGGTATTCGCGCGCGATATCCTCCATGTCGGGCCCGAGGGCCTGGGCCAGATGCGCGCCGCCACGGCGGCCGGTGCCGCTATCGTCGCCGTCTGGCTCTCGTTCCGCCCCCTCGCCAAGAACGTGGGCGTGAAGATGCTGCTCTCGGTCGCGGCCTACGGCGCCATGACCGTGGGCTTCGGCCTCTCGCGCAGTTTCGCGGTGTCGCTTGGCTTCCTGGCGCTGCTCGGCGCGGCGGACATGATCTCGGTCTTCATCCGCAGTTCCCTGGTCCAGCTTCGCACCCCGGACGACAAGCGCGGAAGGGTCTCGGCCATTTCCGGCCTCGCCATATCCGCCTCGAACGAGCTGGGCGAGATGCAGTCCGGCGTGGCCGCGGCCCTGCTGGGCGCGACCGGGGCTGTTGTTTTCGGTGGCGGCGCTGCCATAGTCATTACCGCAATCTGGGCCTGGAGCTTTCCCGAGATCCGCCGTGCCCGCACCTTCGCACCACGATGGGAGCATGAACAATGAAGGCCGACAGCATTCTCGCCACGATCGGGAATACGCCGCATATTCGCCTCTCGCGCCTGTTCCCGGACCATGAAGTCTGGGTAAAGGCAGAGCGCACGAACCCCGGCGGTTCGATCAAGGACCGCATCGCGCTCGCCATGGTCGAAGCTGCCGAAGCCGATGGCACGCTGAAGCCGGGCGGCACCATCATCGAGCCGACTTCGGGCAATACCGGGATCGGCCTGGCCATGGTCGCGGCGGTCAAGGGCTACAAGCTCGTGCTCGTCATGCCCGAATCGATGTCGATCGAGCGTCGCCGCCTGATGCTGGCCTATGGCGCCAGCTTTGACCTCACCCCGCGCGAGAAGGGCATGAAGGGCTCGATCGAGCGCGCCAAGGAGCTGCTCGACACGATCCCAGGTTCGTGGATGCCGCAGCAGTTCGAAAATCCGGCCAATGTCGCGGTCCATGTCGCGACCACCGCGAAGGAAATCCTGGCCGATTTCGCCGACAGCCCGATCGACGTGCTGATTACCGGCGTCGGCACCGGCGGCCACCTCACCGGCTGCGCGGAAACCCTCAAGCAGAGCTGGCCTTCGCTCAAGGCCTATGCCGTCGAACCCACGCTCTCCCCGGTGATTTCCGGCGGCCAGCCCGGCCCCCATCCGATCCAGGGGATCGGCGCCGGCTTCGTCCCTGCCAATCTCCATACCCAGTCCATCGACGGCGCGCTCCAGGTAGACCCGGCCGATGCCAAGGATTGGGCGCGCCGCTGCGCGACCGAGGAAGGCATGCTGGTAGGTATCAGCTCGGGCGCGACGCTGGCCGCCATCGCCCAGAAGCTGAAGGAGCTGCCCGCAGGCAGCCGCGTGCTCGGCTTCAACTACGACACCGGCGAGCGCTATCTCTCGGTGCCGGACTTCCTTCCGGAGTAATCATGCTCGAAACGATTGCCTACAGCCACGCCGGTCAGAACCTGACCGGCCATCTGGCGCGTCCCGAAGCCACGCCTCGCGCGGCCGTGGTCCTGTTCCCGACGATCGCCAACTTCAACGCGGCGATGGAACGGCGCGCGAAGATGCTCGCGGACCTCGGCTACCTCACCCTGGTTTCGGACTTCTACGGGGAGCCTGTCGCCAGCTTCGAAGCGTCATTCCCGATGGCGGAGAAGCTGCGTTCGGACAATGCACATTACCGCGGCCGTATCGACGCTGCCATCACTGCCCTGCGCAGCCTCCCCGAAACGGCGGGGCTGCCGATGCTCGGCATCGGGTACTGCATGGGCGGACAGGCGGTTCTGGAAGCGGCACGCGGCGGACAGGACCTGGTCGCGGCCGTGAGCTTCCACGGCACCCTTGCGACCGCGGCACCCGCAGAACCGGGCGCGGTCAAGGCGCGTATCCTGGTCTGCCACGGAGACGCCGATCCCCTCGTCCCGCGCGAGCAGGTCATCGGTTTCTGGGATGAGATGGATCGTGCCGAAGCGAATTGGCATTTCCATGCCTATTCCGGCGTTCGCCATGGCTTCACCGATCCGGGAAGCGACGAACGGGGCATGGCCGCCATCGGCTACGATGCCAGCGCCGACCGTCAGAGCTGGGCCGCGATGCGCAGTCTTTTCGACGAAGTTCTAGGATAACTACTTCAAAGCCGTGGCCGCCCCGAAGGGCGGCCACGGTGGTCAAATCACCGGCTCAGCAGCCGTGCGACTTGCCGCCATCGTCATCGCCCCAGCCACCATGGCCATGACCGTTGTCATGTCCGTGGCCGTGACCGTTGTCGTGGCCCCAGCCCCAGCCGGGCTTGCCCCAACCCCAGTTGGGCTTGCCCCAACCGGAACCAGGCTTACCCCAACCCCAACCGGGCTTGTTCGAACCCCAGCTGGGCTTGCCCCAACGGTCGTTGCCGCGATCGTTACCGCGACCCCAGTTGTCACCCCGGCCCCAGCCGGAGTTCTTGCTGGAACTCTTGGACGAGTCCGAGGTGTGGAAGTTGCTGGAGGACGAGCTCGGCCTCTGATCTGCCATTGCGGCGGTTGGTGCTGCTACGAGCCCCACCACCATGGCAGCAATCAACGCTTTATGCTTCATTGATGCTTCCCTTCCATTCATGCGCCCCAGGCGCCTGACAAGGCCACCCATCTCCGCCCGGTTCGCCTCCGAAAGTCGGCGACCCGGAAGCCGGCAGGGCCACGACCCGGTGCATGGGGCACGGAGCACCGACCAAAGTCCCTGCCAATCAACGATTTTTCTCGTAGGACGGGCACGACCGAAGACGGTCCTTGCACCCTGTCGTCCGGGATAGTTCATTGGCGAGAGACGTCTTGCGAGCCGATTGCGATGATCCGTCCGCTCCGTCCGCTCAATGGTGACTTGTAGAACATGCTGATTCTTTGGTTAATTTTGAAATCGACCGATAAGTGCATGTTCTTAAGGGAAGAGGTGCTTTTCCTATACTTTAATTACTCAATCGATTGCTAACTGCTTAGTCGGAAACGCGAATCAAAGAATCGCCCGACAATTTCCTATAAAAGCAGCTTCGCGCCCCCGTATGGCAGGCCGGTCCTTCGGGCCGAACCCGCAGTTCCAGCGCATCCTGGTCGCAATCCACCCGGATGTCCTCGACACGCAGGAAATGGCCCGAGGTCTCTCCCTTCAGCCACAAGGTCCCGCGCGAGCGCGAGTGGAAATGGGCGAGCCCCGTTTCGAGCGTCTTTTCGAGCGCTTCCTGGTTCATGTAGGCCACCATCAGGATGTCCCGCGTCTGCGAGTCGACGGCTATGGCGATGAGCAGACCCTGCGCATCGAATCGCGGCAGGAAAGTAGTGCCCAGTTCGCGTTCGGCCTTGCTTGCTTCGGACATGACGGAAATTTCTCCGATTTGAATTCATTGGACGCGGTTGTTGCACGATAACCACAGCCGTTGACCAAAATCCTCGTAGCTTCGCCGTGCCTCTTTTCAACCCCGGGATTTCGTAGGAATGTCTGTCTGCAGCTGGGGGCTGCTGCTGACCCACAGGTCGCTGATACAAGCGCCACGGTTCAGGGAACAAGGCCGGAAAACTTTCGGGTGGTCTGGTTTCAGGTAATGAGGGATCGGGCCAGGCGGCCGACAGGGGGACCGCCGAACTGCTTTGCAGGGCTCAACAGTTTCGTCACGAGGACGCCCGGAGCCCAAAGTTCCGGGCGTTTTCGTTTGTGGCGACCCGGTAGTTGCCGCCCTGTCCGGCGAAATCTCAAACCTCCGGCGCCTCAGGCGGATTCGGCGATCGGCGCACAGGCTCCAACGCTTCGTCCAGCACCCGTGCAAAGCAGGCGATTACGACTTTTGCTGCTCCGGCCCGCTTGAGGCTGGATACGCAGGCCTCGCTCGTCGCGCCGCTCGTCAGCACGTCGTCGACCAGAATTACTTTCGCGCCCTTCAACATGGCTCTCCGGGACGGCCGCGCCGCTATGGCACCGGACAGGACCTTGCGCCGCGCAGCCTTGCCCAGTCCGCCCAACGAAGGCGTCGCCTTGCGGCGATCCAGCAGATCGACGGCAAGGACGCCCCCGGTGATCCTTGCGATCTCGCGGGCCAGCTCGGCGGCCTGGTTATAGCCACGCCGCCAGATCCGCCAGCGATGGAGCGGCACGGGCACGATCAGCCATGTCTCGTCCACGAAAGCCAGCTTGGCGCTGACCAGCCTCGCCATCAGCCGGGCGTGCGAAATCCGATTGCCGTGCTTCAGAGCGAGCACGAGTTTGCGCGAGGCATCGTTGTAGAGCGTCCCCGCGGCGATGCCGTCGTGCCGCGGGGGCTCGCCCAGGCAAGGTGCACAAAGCGCGCCTTCGGGTATACCGGCGCCGAACGGCCGGGAGCAGGCGATGCATGAGGGTTCTCCGGGTATCGCCAGTTCGCCCCAGCATGAAGCGCAAAGCCCCCCATGCGCGCTCAGCCCCGCTCCGCACAGCGGACATCGCGGCGGAAAGATCAGGTCGACAAGCGGATCGAAGGCGCGAACGAGTGACATCGGCGGCGAAGCTAGCCCCCGCATTGCCCTCTGCAAGCTACAAGGCGTTAACCCGCCATCTCGAACTGTAATTGCACGAAGTGCGATTGCACCGGACGGCGCAAAGCGGCAGGGGAGCGACCATGGCCAGCAAAGCTCCCCCCCGCATCTTCTCGTCCGCCCGCCGTCTCGCCGCCCGCCGCCGCGCGCTCGCGCTCCAAAAGCAGCACGACGCACCGCAGTACCTTCACGAAGACATGGTGGAAGACGTCCTTGAGCGCCTTTCCTTCCTGCGCTTCGAGCCCACCCGTGCGCTGGTCATTGGCGATTGGACCGGCGCACTGGCCGAGGCCCTGAACGCGCAGGGCGTCGCCGTGACGCAAGTGGAACCGGCGGAAGGCTTCGACGAGGAAGCCCCTTACCCATTCGAAGGTTTCGACCTCATCGCCAGTCTCGGCACGCTGGATACGGTCAACGACCTGCCGGGCGCCCTGGTCCACATCCGCAAGGCCCTGGCGCCGGGCGGGATGATGATCTCCAGCTTCCTTTCAGCGGGCAGCCTGCCGACCTTGCGCGATGTCATGCTGGCCGCCGACGGCGAACGTCCGGCCGCTCGGGTCCATCCCATGGTCGACGTGCGGGCGGGCGGGCAACTGCTCCAGCGCACGCTTTTCGCGGACCCGGTGATCGACCAGCGCTCCTTGCAGGTCGGTTTCCGCAGCCTGGAGCGGCTCGTTGGCGACATCCGTGCCCAGGGTATCGGCGGTGTCCTGGCCGATGCGCCACCACCCTTGGGAAAGGAAGCGCTGGCGCGCGCCCGTGAGGCCTTCGCCGCCGCCGGAGACGATGGCAGGACCGTGGAGCGATTTGAAATTCTCACTCTATCTGGCTGGAAAAAGTAAGAAAAAGGCCGGGGAATACCCCGGCCTTTTCGTTTTCAGGGGCGAATGACGCTCCCCGCAGCTTGATCCGGCGATCAGCCCTCGATGCGAGAGAAATCCGCCACCTTGTGAACCCCGGCGCGGAAGCGGTCCAGCAGGGCCAGGCGGGCCTGGCGCTTCAGCGGATTGGCATCGTTGACGGTGACGTCTTCGAAGAACGCATCGATCGGTGCGCGAAGCGACGCCAGGGCGGTCATGGCCGCAGCGAAGTCCTCGGAGGAAACCGCACGCGAAACTTCCGTTTCCGCCGCGGCAACGGCATCGATCAGGGTCTGCTCGGCAGGCTCGGCTGCATAGGCCGGGGCTTGCTCGCTGGCGTGACGGTGCGCCATCTTGGCGGCAATCACTTCGGCCAGATCGGGATCCTCGACGCCGGCCAGCGGATCTTCCTCGCCCGTGCGCGCGATCTCGCCCTCGACGCCGTGCCAGTCTTCCTTCTTGAGGATGTTGGCAGCGCGCTTGTAGCCCGCCAGCAGGTTCGCACCGTCATCGGTCGAGACGAAGCCCTGCAGGGCATGCACCCGGGCGAGCAGGCGAACGAGGTCGTCCTCGCCGCCAAGAGCGAAGACCGCGTCGATCAGGTCGTGACGAACGCCGGCTTCCTTCTGCTGGACCTTGAGGCGGTCTGCGAAGAAGTCGAGCAGGTCACCCTCGGCGACCCCGAAGCGCAGGGCATTGTCAGTGATGAGACGGATGATGCCCAGAGCGGCACGGCGCAGCGCGAACGGATCCTTCGACCCGGTCGGCTTCTCGTCGATCGCAAAGAAGCTGCGAAGCGTATCGAGTTTGTCCGCCAGCGCCACGGCCACGGTGACAGGCGCCGTCGGCACTTCATCCCCTTGCCCGACGGGCTTGTAGTGATCGCGGATGGCATCCGCGACCGCATCGGGCAGACCTTCGGCGCGGGCATAATATCCGCCCATAAGCCCTTGAAGTTCTGGAAATTCTCCAACCATCTCGGTGACGAGATCGGCCTTGGAGAGTTCTGCAGCCTGACGCGCGAGCGCCGGATCGCAGTTCGGCACTATGCCTTCGCTCGCCAGCCATTCGGCCAGTCTGGCGACGCGATCGACCTTGTCGGCAACGGAGCCCAGCTTTTCGTGGAAGGTGATGCGGGCAAGCTTTGCAGCCTGGGCCGATAGCGAGGTCTTGCGATCCTGCTGCCAGAAGAAGCGCGCATCCGAGAGACGCGCCGCCAGCACCTTGCGATTGCCGTCGACGATAGCCGCCCCCCCATCGTTGGCGACGATATTTGCCGTACAAATGAAGGCGTTGGCGAGCGAACCTGCAGTGTCTTCGCAGACGAAGTATTTCTGGTTGACGCGGGCCGTCAGTTGGATCGTCTCGGGCGGAACCTCAAGGAAGTCCTCTTCGAACCGGCCGAGCAGCGGCACCGGCCATTCCGTGAGACCTGCATTCTCGATCACCAGCCCCTCGTCCTCGACCAGCACGAGCCCGGCCGCGGTGGCGGCCTCACGCGCCTTGGTGCGAACGATATCCTGCCGTTCCTCGTGGTTCACGAGCACATGGGCAAGGTGCAGCTTGTCGGCATAGTCGTGCGCGCCGCCGATGGTGATTTCTCCGGGGGCATGGAAGCGGTGGCCCAGCGTCACATATCCCGAAGCGATGCCGCCCACTTCGCAGGCGACGAGGTCCTCGCCCAGGATCGCGACGATCCCGGAGAGCGGACGCACCCAGCGGAGCGATTCCGTGGAGATCGACGCGGCGCCCCAGCGCTGCGACTTGGGCCAGGGGAAGCTGCGGATGATGGCCGGGACGACCTCCGCAAGCACCTCGGCCACGGCGCGGCCCGGCTTTTCGACGACGGCGAAGTAGGTGTCCTTGCCCTTGAGGTCGCGCACCTCGAGCTGGTCCCTGGTAAGGCCGGTCTTGCGCAGGAAGCCTTCGAGCGCCTGTTCCGGGGCGCTGGTTGCAGGGCCCTTGGTTTCCTCGTGAACGGCCTCGGTCGCCAGCGGAAGGCCGCGTGCGATCAGGGCGAGCCGGCGCGGCGTGGACCAGACGGTGACTTCGCCCACGGCAACGCCGGCAGCGGCCATTTCCTTGCGGAACAGCTTTTCCAGATCGGCGCGCGCGCCGGCCTGCATGCGGGCAGGAATTTCCTGCGAACGCAGTTCGAGAAGGAAGTCGGTCATACGGTCCATCCCGGGAACTTGGCTTCCCATTCGCTCTTGTTCTTGTCGATCCAGGCCTCGCACGATCCCTTGGCGAGATCGCGCACACGGCCGATGTAGCTGGCCCGCTCCTGGACGGAGATCACCCCGCGCGCCTGAAGCAGGTTGAAGAGATGGCTGGCCTCGATCGCCTGGTCATAGGCGGCAAGCGGAATTTCCGCCTCGATGCAGCGCATGCATTCGGCTTCGGCGGCCTTGAAGCCGGCGAAAAGCGCCTCGGTATCGGCGATCTCGAAGTTGTACTTCGACATCTGCTGCTCATTGGCGAGGAACACGTCGCCATAGCTGACGCCCTCGTTATTGAAGCGCAGGTCGTAGACGCGGTCGACGCCCTGGATGTACATCGCCAGACGCTCCAGACCGTAAGTCAGCTCGCCTGCAACCGGCTTGCAGTCGAACCCGCCGACCTGCTGGAAGTACGTGAACTGCGTCACTTCCATGCCGTCGCACCAGACTTCCCAGCCCAGGCCCCAGGCGCCAAGGGTCGGGCTTTCCCAATCGTCCTCGACGAAGCGGATATCGTGCGCGAGCGGATCGACGCCGATGGCGGCGAGGCTGGCGAGATAGAGTTCCTGCAGGTTGTCCGGGTTCGGCTTCAGGATCACCTGATACTGATAGTAATGCTGGAGCCGGTTCGGGTTTTCACCATAGCGGCCATCGGTCGGACGGCGCGAAGGCTGGACATAGGCCGCCTTCCAGGGTTCCGGGCCGAGCGCGCGAAGCGTCGTGGCCGGATGGAAGGTACCTGCCCCCATGCGCATGTCATAGGGCTGGAGGATGAGGCAGCCCTGCGCGCTCCAGAAGTTGTGGAGCGTCAGGATCATGTCCTGGAAGCTGAGCGGCTGTCTGTCAGCGGTCGACATCGAAATCCCGTCAAATCTCTTGGTTGCGCGGCCTTTGGCGGATCGAACCGGCCAAATCAACCGCACAAGCCGCGCGTGAACAACAGTTATGGCTACCGCGCCCGGCGCCGCGAGGCTATCCCCCGCGCTACGGAACCTCCGTCAAGCGCCCGTTTCTTTCGTACTCCCTCGGAAAACCGTCATGATACCGTCCCGCAAGATCCGCCTGCTCGCGGCCGCCTCCGCCTTGTTCATATTCCTGGCCGCACCGCCGGTCACGGCGCGGGAGGCGCAGTCGGAGAAGGCACGGGCTTCGGGGGCCCCTGCTGCCGAGGCCAGACCTGCGCTTTGGAAGATATCCGACCGGGACACGACGATCTACCTGTTCGGCACGATCCACATTCTCCCCGAAGAACTGGGCTGGTTCCGTGGGCCGGTGAAGCGCGCTTTCCAATCGGCCGATCAGGTCGTCACCGAAACGATGACCGATTCGCCAGAGACCCTGCAGGCGATCTTCGCGGAGAAGGGGATCCGCCGGGACGGCCGGACATTGCGCGAAAACCTGGACGAGACGCAGCGCGGCAGGTTGGAGAAAAGTCTTTCTAAACTTGGACTTGCCATCAATTCATTCGATCAGTTCGAGCCTTGGTACGCCGGGCTGCTGCTCTCTCTGATCCCGCTGAAAGCCGCCGGATACGATCAGGCCAAGGGCGTCGAGAACCAGATCGATGCGATGGCCAAGGCCAGCGGCGTGGCGCGGCATCCGCTGGAAACTGCCGAATACCAGATCGGTCTCTTCGCCGCCTTGCCGGAAGCGAGCCAGCGGGCCTACCTTTCCGAAGTGCTGGAGCAGCTGCCTACCCTGAAGGAAGACGTGGCCAAGCTGGTCAAGGCCTGGAGACGGGGCCGGGCCGAGGAACTCGCCGAGCTGCTCAATGACGACGAATCGGACGAGACCATGCGCAAGGTGCTCATCACCGACCGCAACCAAGCCTGGGCGAAATGGCTTGAAGGTCGGCTCGCTCAGCCGGGCGTGGTCTTCGTGGCCGTCGGCGCGGGGCATCTGGCCGGGGCGGGCAGCGTCCAGGAGCAGCTGTCACGCCACGGCATTCGCGCAGTGCGGGTGCAGTAGCCGATGCGCAAGACCATCGTCCTGCTGGCGGCCCTGGCGCTCTTTGCCTGCGGACCGAAACCCCAGCCCGCCGATCCCGCACTCTGGCGTGTCGAGGGACCGAACGGCCAGACCTCCTGGCTCTTCGGAACCATTCATAGTGCCAAGTCTCCGCTGCAATGGCAGACCGCGAAAGTTCGGACCGCTCTGGGCGGTTCGGACTCGGTGATGGTCGAAGTCGCCAATCTCGCCGACGAGAAGGAAGTCGCCGCCACGTTTGCCCGCCTCGCCAGGAACGAGGGACAGCCGCCGTTGTCCCAACGGATCGATCCACGCAGGCGCCCTGCCCTTTCGGCCTTGCTGGCGAAAGGCGGCTATGCCGACGGCGATTTCGCGGCGATGGACACCTGGGCTGCAGCCCTCACGCTGGCCCAGGCCGGCGCCAGGGAGGACGAGGCGCGCAACGGCGTGGACCGGGCCGTCATCGCGGCGGCAGGAAACAAGCCCGTCGTCGAACTGGAGGGTGCGGCAAAGCAACTCGGCCTGTTCGACAGCCTGCCGGAGCGCGAGCAGCGCGATCTGCTGGGCGCGGTCGTGACCGAGGCCGCCACCACGGATGGCGATCTTGCCGAGCGCTGGCGTCAGGGAGACATGGCCGCGATCGAACGCGAAACGCGCAAGGGCCTGCTGGCCGACCCGGAACTGCGCGCGGTGCTCTTCGTGGGGCGCAACCGGGACTGGGCTGGAAAGATCGCCTCTGCCATGCGAGAGGGCAATCGTCCGTTCGTTGCCGTCGGGGCGGCGCACATGGCCGGGCCGGAGGGCATTCCGGCGATGCTGGCAGCGAAGGGCTACCGCGTCGTCCGGGTCGAATAGCTGGAACGCCGTCGATCCGGGTTGATCGGGACTGGGCCACTGGCGGTCCCGACAGTGCTTGCAAAGCTGCGATAATCGCATTAAGGGCGCCCGCTTCCCGTCATGGTCATCCCTGGAGGCGTGGCGGGACGGAGCGGGCCGATACGCGGCCTGTATCCGACATATATCCAGTTTTCGAAAGGCAAGTCCTCATGAGCGATACGCTTAACCTGCCGGCCGAGACGCGTGATCGGGCTGGCAAGGGAGCCTCCCGTGCTCTGCGTCGCGATGGCCGCGTCCCCGCCGTTATCTATGGTGGTAACGAAGAACCCCTCGCAATCCACGTCGAGGAAAAGGAGCTGGCCCGCCAGCTTGGAACGGGTCACTTCTTCAACTCGATCATCGAAGTTGAAGTCGGCGGCAAGAAGTTCCGGACGCAGCCCAAGGACGTTGCCTTCCACCCCGTTTCGGATCGTCCGCTTCACGCCGACTTCCTGCGCGTCGTCAAGGGCGCGACCGTGCACGTCAACGTGCCGGTCGTCTTCGCCAACGAAGAAGCTTCGCCGGGCCTGAAGCGCGGCGGCGTGCTGAACGTCGTTCGTCACGACCTGGAACTGGTCTGCGACGCCGAGAAGATCCCGCATGAGATCGTCATCGACGTGACCGGCTTCGACGTGGGCGAATCGATCCACTCCAGCCACGTCAAGCTCCCCAAGGGCGTCGAGAACGCGATCACCGACCGCGATTTCACCATCGCGACGATCGCTGCCCCTTCGGCTCTCAAGAGCTCCGAAGGCGACACGGCCAAGGAAGAAGCTGAAGGCGAGTAATCGCAGCCGAGTAAATTCGGTTCCGGGTCCTTTCGGGCCCGGCCATCTTCGGATAGGGAACGGCCCCTCCAGCCCCGGTTCGTCCGGCGCGCGGAGGGGCCGTTTCGCGTTTCAGTACAGGATTTCTCGTCATGCAGCTCTGGGTCGGCCTCGGTAACCCCGGTCCCCAATATTCGCTGAACCGGCACAACGTCGGCTTCATGGCGATCGATGCGATTGCCGAAGTCCACAACTTCGGTCCGAGCCAGAAGAAATTCCAGGGCTGGCTCCAGGAAGGGCGGATCGGCTCCGAGAAAGTGCTGCTGCTGAAGCCGGCGACTTTCATGAACGAGAGCGGCCGCGCCGTGGGCGAAGCCATGCGCTTCTACAAGCTGGCGCTGGCGGACCTCACCGTATTTCACGACGAGCTGGATCTGGCGCCTTTCAAGGTCAAGGTGAAACAAGGCGGTGGCCATGCCGGCCACAATGGGTTGCGCTCCATCGACCAGCACCTCGGCGCGGAATTCCGCCGCGTGCGGTTGGGTATCGGCCATCCCGGCCACAAGGACCGCGTGACCGGCTATGTCCTGGGCAATTACGCCAAGGCCGACATGGATCCGCTGGCCGACATGCTGGGCGCCGTCGCAGGGGAAGCCGATCGCCTTTCGGCCGGCGACGATACCAGGTTCATGAACGACGTCGCTCTCCGCCAGCAGGATTGAACCCTGGAGTTAGCCGTCTTTCGCCGTAATTAGCGTCGGGTTAGCTTACACAAGCAACGCTTCAAGGCATGCGTTAACCAACGTTCTCCGCAGAAACCCTCATCTGGCACGACGCTTGCTTTTCCTCTTGGCAACCCATTCGGGCAACAAGGGGAATACGAATGATCCGCAAGACCATGCTCGCCCTGGCGCTCACCGCCGGCAGCACCATCGCATTCACGTCGCCTGCGCAGGCGACCTGGGGCTGGGGCGGCAGCGGCGGCCACAAGCACACTTGCAACTGCGGCCATTCGGCCGGCAAGAAGCAGTGCGGGTCCAGCAGCTCCTCTGGCGGCACCACGACCACTTCGGGCGGCACCACCTCGACTTCGGGCGGGACGACGTCCACTTCCGGCGGCACGACCACCTCGGGTGGTACTACGACCACTTCGGGCGGCACCACGACTTCCGGTGGCACCTCCGGCGGTTCGAGCAGCGGCGGCAGCACCGACGTGCCGGAACCGGGCATGCTCGGCATGATGGGCCTCGGCCTGCTCGGCCTGGCCTATGCCCGCCGCCGCAAGAAGCGCGACTGACAGTAGCTTCCAAGGCGCCGCTCCCGCGCCCATCGCGGGAGGTGGCGCCTCTCGGCCGGGTTGCTTCCGTTTCCGGCCGGGCAGGCCGCCGCTGGCTCTAGCTGGCGGCGGCCTTCGCTTTTCCAAGATCGCGCGCGATGTCGGGATCGCGCGGATCGGCGATGGCCGCAGCCTCAAGCAGGCGCCGGGCACCGGACAGGTCGCGACCGAGTTCCAGGCGGACGAGGCCGGCCACGTGAAGATAGTCGGGATTGTCCGGCACCAGCCTGCGCGCCCGGTCGGCATAAGCCAGGGCGTCACTTCCCTGCCCCAGCCCCGCCGCTGCCAGCGCCATGAGCTTGAGAACCTCGGGATCGTCGCCCCGCTGAAGCAGTTCGCGATAGGTCGCCAGCGCCAGCTTCCAGTCCTGCGCGGACAGGGCGGCCTGCGCCTTGTCGGCCAGCGCCATCGTCGCTTTCAGACGCACGGGATCGAGCCGTGCTTTCAGCACATCCGCCTCGGGAGCACCGGCTGCGCGGGCCGCGCGTTCGGCTGAAACGAGAATTTCCGGCTGGGCCAACGTGCCGGAAGCCAGGGGCTTCAGCGTTTCCCACGCGCCCCTCGCATCCCCGCTCGCCAGTTGCGCTTCTCCGAGCATCATGCGCGCGAACGGATTGCCCGGCAGCAGCAGCGAGGCCCGGCTGAACAGCACACGGGCCTGCTCGGCGTGACCAAGACGCAGCAGGGCCTCGCCATACGTCAGCCCCAGGCTCGATGCCGGATCGATGCGCCCCTCTCGCCCCTGCAGGGCCAGGCGGATCGTTTTCCATTCGCCTTTCTCAGCCAGAAGCTGGATCCGCATCTCTTCGAGGACCGGGTCGCCGGACGAGAGCTTCGCCGCCTTCTCGACTACGCGCATGGCCGCATCGACCTCGCCTTTTTCGTCGAGGGCATTGGCAAGCGCCAGCATGGGCGGGACTTTGCCGGGATAGGCGCTTGTCGCCCTGCCATAGGCGGCTATTGCGCCATCCGTCTCGCCGCGTGCGGCGGCAATGTCGCCGGCGAGAACGAGCGTGTTGTAGGCGCCCGGCGCAAAGCGGTTCATTCGCGTCAGGATCTGCCCGGCGCGGGCAAGGTCGCCGGTTTCCAGCGCGAACCGCGCATAGGCTACGCTCAGTGGCAGGTCGTCACCCGCGGCCATCCCCTTTTCGAAGGATGCCAAGGCGTCCGTCTGTTTGCCCAGCGCCAGTTGGGCCTGAGCGCGCAACCGCCAGGCATCGGTGTCGAAATCGTTTACAATCAGCGCCAGAGCCGCAGCCGGCTTGCCGCGCAGCAGGCTGACACCCGCTTCCAGTCGGCGGAGTTCCGCGCCCTTCCCGCCGGCCTTCTTCAATCGGGCAAGGACGCGATCGGCCGCATCGGCATCGCCCAATGCGATCTGCGTCCTGCCCAGAAGCGCCAGGACCTGGAGGTTGTCAGGTTCCTTCTCAAGCATGGCGAAGAGCGTGGTGCGGGCCGAAGGGTAGCTTTGCGAGGCGAAATCTGCGCGGGCCTTTTCCAGCCCTCCCCCGCCGCTGCCCTCTCCGATGCCTCCGCAAGCAGCAAGCGACGCGGACACGAGGGTGACAAGGGAGAGGCGAACGATGGATTTCATCCCGCCCGTCTAGGAACAAGCCCTGAAATTTCCGTGAAGCCCACCTCTCCACTGGCTCCGGTCATAAAGAACCGTCGCGCAACTGGTAATGCGCGCAGACTGGCGCTAAGGCGCGGCCCATACATTTCTTCCGGAGTTACACATGGGTTTCCGTTGCGGAATCGTGGGCCTGCCCAATGTTGGCAAGTCGACCTTGTTCAATGCGCTCACCGAGACGCAGGCGGCGCAGGCGGCCAACTATCCCTTCTGCACGATCGAGCCCAATGTCGGCCAGGTCGGCGTTCCCGATCCGCGCCTGGACAAGCTGGCCGAAATCGCCGGTTCGGCCAAGATCATTCCGACGCAGCTGTCCTTCGTGGACATCGCCGGGCTCGTGCGCGGCGCCTCGAAGGGTGAAGGCCTGGGCAACCAGTTCCTCGGCAACATCCGCGAAGTGGACGCGATCGTTCACGTCCTGCGCTGCTTCGAGAACGACGACATCCAGCACGTCGACGAGCGCGTCGACCCCATTGCCGATGCCGAGACGGTCGAGACCGAGCTGCTTCTTTCCGACCTGGAAAGCCTGGAAAAGCGCGTCCCCGCCGCTCAGAAGAAAGCTACCCAGGGCGACAAGGAATCGAAGATCGTCGCCTCGGTGCTCGGCCAGGCGCTGGAACTGCTGCGCGAAGGCAAGCCCGCGCGCCTCACCCAGCCCAAGGACGAAGACGAGGAACGCGTGTTCCGCCAGGCCCAGCTCCTGACGGCCAAGCCGGTCCTCTATGTCTGCAACGTCGAGGAAGAAGCCGCCGCGGAAGGCAATGCCTTCTCCGCCCGCGTCTTCGAGAAGGCCAAGGCCGAGGGCGCCACTGCGGTGATCGTCTCGGCGGCCATCGAATCGGAACTGGTCGGCATGGATATCGAGGAGCGCATGGTCTTCCTCGAGGAGATGGGCCTGCACGAAACCGGCCTCGCCCGCATCATCCGCGCTGGCTACGAACTGCTTTCCCTGCTGACCTTCTTCACCGTCGGCCCCAAGGAAGCCCGCGCCTGGACCGTGCACAAGGGCGCCAAGGCCCCTGACGCCGCCGGCGAGATCCACTCGGACATGCAGCGCGGCTTCATCCGCGCCGAGACCATCGCTTACGACGACTATGTCGCCCTGAACGGTGAAGCCGGCGCCAAGGAAGGCGGCAAGCTGCGTCAGGAAGGCAAGGAATACGTGGTGCACGACGGCGACGTCATGCACTTCAAGTTCAACGTCTGATCCGGAGATACCGGCGGTCACCGGCTCGATCCGGGACCGCCGGCAGTTCCTTCGCTCCCGGTTCAGGTCCGGGAAGACGCCGGTTCCTCGAACGCTTCGAGGATCGGGCAAGGGCCATCGTCCGAGCCGGCGCATTCGCGGGCCAATCGCCGCAACGACTGCCGCGCGGCTTCCAGTTGCGCGATCTCCCGATCCAGTTCCGCCAATCGCACTTCCGCCATTTTCCGCGCGCGCGGCCGGTCTCCGGTATGGTCGAGGCTGATCAGCTCGGCGATCTCGTCGAGAATGAAGCCGGCCGCCTTGGCCGAGCGAATGAAGCGCAGACGCTTCACATCTAGCTCACCATAGTGTCGCTGCCCTTTGGCGCCTCCGGTCGCAGCCGGGCGCGGGTCGAAGAGCAGACCCTTGCGCTGGTAGAAACGAACCGTCTCCACACCGACGCCGCTCGAACGGGCCAGCTCCGAAATCGTCAATGCCATGCTTGACTCCGTACCATGGTACGGAAGGTATAAGCCTCGGCATGACGCAAGACCATACCCTCGAAAGCCCCGCATCCCGCCAGTCAGACAAGAGCGCCGCGCTCTACCGCATGGTCATGGACAAGCACACTTGTCCCTGGGGTCTCAAATCGAAATACCTGCTGGAAAAGCTCGGCTATGAGGTCGAGGATCACTGGCTGACCACGCGCGAGCAGGTCGATGCCTTCAAGGCGCGGCACGGTGTTGCCACCACGCCGCAGACCTTCATCGGGGGCGCCCGGATCGGCGGCTACACCGATTTGCGCGCCCATTTCGGCCTGAAGGTTCACGACCCGAAAGCAACGAGCTACCGCCCCGTGCTGGCCGTTTTCGCCACCGGCCTCGGCCTCGCCCTGGCGGCGAGTTGGGCTTCGTTCGGCACGCCTTTCACCATGCGCGGCGCCGAATGGTTCGTTTCGATGACGATGATGCTGCTGGCGATGCTCAAGCTTCAGGATGTCGAGCAGTTTTCGACGATGTTCCTGGGTTATGACCTGCTGGCCAAGCGCTTCGTGCCTTACGCTTACGCCTATCCCGTGCTGGAATGGACCGCAGGCGCGCTGATGACGGCGCATGCCCTGCCCTGGCTCTCGATCCCGATCGGCCTCGTGATCGGCGGCATCGGCGCCGTCTCGGTATTCTACGCGGTCTATATTCAAAAGCGTGCATTGAAGTGCGCCTGCGTCGGCGGCTCGGGTGCCGTGCCGCTGGGCTTCGTCTCGCTCACGGAGAACCTGTTCATGGTGGCCATGGCGTTGTGGATGCTGGCTGGGATGGCGTGAGCCGACATCGACCTGTCATGGTCCCGGCGCTAGTGGCGCCGTCATGAAAAGACTCGTCCCCCTGTTCGGTGCGCTGGCCCTGCTGTCCGGCCCCGTTCTCGCCGATCCTGCCCTCACCCGACCTGCCAGCACTTGGCCTGCCGACAAACCCGCCGCGGAAATCCGTGAGCCGGTGGTGATCCTCGTCTCGATCGACGGTTTCAGGGCCGATTATCTCAGCCGCGGGATAACACCGCATCTCTCGGCGCTGGCGGCCAGCGGCATCAGCGCGGCCATGCGCCCCTCGTTCCCGAGCAAGACCTTCCCCAATCACTGGGCCATCGCCACCGGAAAAGTGCCCGACCGCAACGGCATCATCGCCAACGGCTTCGAGGATCCCGCTCATCCCGGCGAGAAGTTCACGATGTCGAGCGACGAACCTTACTGGTGGGATGAGGCGGAACCGATCTGGGTGACGGCCGAGAAGTCCGGCATCCGAACCGCAACGATGTTCTGGCCGGGATCGAACGTCGCCTGGGGCGGCACTTTGGTGACCGAGCCGCACAAGACGATCAGCGGCGGAACCCGGCCGAGCGACTGGCAGCAATTCAACGGCGCGGTATCGCCGGTCCAGCGCGTCGATGCCGTGATCGACTGGTTGCGCCGCCCGGCAGTGAAACGCCCGAAGCTGGTGACCCTCTACTTCGACCAGGTCGATACGGCAGGCCATCGCTACGGACCCGGCGACAGCCAGACCGACGCGGCCATCGCCGATGTCGACGGCGATATCGGCCTCCTTCTTGCGGGGCTTCGGGAGCTTGGGCAGCCCGCCAACCTGATCGTCGTGGCCGATCACGGCATGGCTGCCATTTCCAGCGAACGGACCATCGCCCTCGATGCGATTGCCGACCCTTCGCTCTACACGCTGGGCGATACCGGCCCCTTTGCGGGCATCACACCGACCGAAGGCAACGAACAGAAGCTGACCGACGCACTGCTGAAGCCGCACGAACACATGTCATGCTGGCGCAAGCAGGACATCCCGGCGCGCTTCCATTACGGCAGCAACCCCCGCATCGCGCCGTATTTCTGCCTGGCGGAAATCGGCTGGCAGATCGCAGCCAAGCCGCCGGAGAAGGCGTCGACCGGCGGAACCCATGGCTATGACAATGCCGCGCCCGAGATGGCCGCGCTCTTCATCGCCGCCGGACCGGCCTTCAAGCCGAACGGCAAGTTGGCCCCGTTCGACAATGTCGACATCGCGCCGCTCCTGCGCGACCTCCTGAAGCTGCCCCCGGCAGCCGACGGCGACGGCAACGACGCGCCTTTCCGCGGCACTCTGGCGAAGCCGGGCAGAGACCAAGCTCCCCTCAGCGGTGGCAGGTAACCACGCCTTCCGACATGAAGGCGACCCGTTCCTGCGCATCGTGCAAGATCAGCTTCGCCGGCCAATGGGTGGTGTCCGATCCGCCGCTCTTGTCGGGCAGGCTCACCAGATCGACCCAACTGGCCAGCCCGACATAAGTGGAGCGCGCGTTGCCCGGCAACTGCGCGCTTTCCACTTTGGCGGCATAGCGCTTGAGGTCCCCGGCGACGCGCAGGAATCCCTCGTCGGCATTGGCGATGAAGATCGGGTCCTTTTCGCCCGGCTTGCGGAAGGAGCATCCCGGCTTGTCCAGCCCATAACGGGCGACGTCGATCTCGGTGATGGCATGGGGAATGATCGGCTTGAACGGCTCCTTGCTCATCCGCTCGACCATGGCCACGTCATGCGCGTTCTCTACCGCCTCGCGCTGCGGATCTTCCTGTCCGCAAGCTGAGAGCAGAACGAAAGGAGCCAGCGCAAGGATCGGTTTTCGCATCATTTTCGCCCGAACAGTTTTTCGATATCCTGATGAGCCAGTTTAACCCACGTCGGGCGTCCATGGTTGCATTGGCCCGAGCGCGGCGTGCGCTCCATTTCCCGCAGCAGGGCATTCATTTCCGCGACCGAGAGCGAGCGACCGGCCCGGACCGAGCCGTGGCAGGCCATTGTCGCCAGCACCAGTTCCAGCTTCTCGCCCAGAAGCAGGGCGTCTCCGTTTTTCGCAAGATCGTCGGCCACGTCGCGCACGAGCGCGTGGACATCGGATTTGCCCAGTACGGACGGCACCGCGCGCACCAGCATGGCACCCGGACCGAACCGTTCGAGCGCGAGGCCGAATTGCACCAGGTCGGCGATCTTTTCTTCCAGCGCATCGCAGGCGGCCTCTTCCAGCTCCACGACTTCGGGAAGCAGCAGCGCCTGGGAGCGAGACATCGCATCTTCCGCGCCGGCCGCCTTGAGCCGCTCCAGCACGAGCCGCTCATGCGCGGCATGCTGATCGACGATGACCAGGCCATCGGCCGCCTCCGCCACGATGTAAGTCTCCGCGACCTGGCCGCGGGCCACGCCGAGCGGATACTTCAAAGCCTCATCGGCAGCCTCGGACGCAGGCTCGGCGCGCCCGGAAGGCTGCGCCATGATCTGCTCCTCGTAAGAGCGCCATGCGGCCCCGGTTTCGGAAACCCGGTCCGCTGCCGGTCGAAACTCCGAACGGGAAGGCGACGAGGAAGAGGGAGCGTACTCCCGGGCAAACAGCGAACCGAGCGAAGCCGCAGGAGCGGCAACCGGCTCCACCTGCCACATGCCCATGGCCGCCGCGGAGGCCGGTTGCGCGCTCCGCTGTCCGGACGATTCGAGGGCATGGCGCAAGGCGCCGACCAGAAAACCGCGGATGAACGCAGGATCGCGAAACCGCACTTCCGTCTTGGCCGGATGGACGTTGACGTCCACTTCCTCTGGCGGAATGTCGAGGAACAGCGCCAGCACGGCATGGCGATCCCGCGCCAGCATGTCGGAATAGGCGCCGCGCACGGCTCCCACCAGCAGGCGATCCTTCACTGGCCGGCCATTGACGAACAGGTATTGATGATCGGCGACACCGCGATTGTAGGTGGGAAGACCGGCGACGCCGGTGAGCCGTGCCGACCCGCGCTCAGCATCGATCAGCACGCCGTCGTCCGCCAGTTCGCGTGCCACGAGCCGGGCCACGCGAGAAGCCAGCTCTTCGCGCGGCTGCACGGCAATCGCCCGGCGGCCGTCATGCTCCAGGACGAAGCCGATGTCCGGCCGGGCCATGGCCAGACGGCGCACCACATCCTGGCAAGCCGCATATTCCGAGCGCGCCGAACGCAGGAACTTGCGCCGGGCCGGGACTTTGCCGAAGAGATCCTCCACCCGTATCCGCGTTCCCGGCGGCAGCGCGG
>Ga0160437_1000115_pt1 | contig 47153 bp, 40 predicted proteins | sample HID1975I_E0MG_FD_108227 | JGI IMG/M metagenome (GOLD analysis project Ga0160437, IMG submission 108227) | Enriched soil microbial communities from UW Madison campus, WI, USA - HID1975I_E0 MG | ecosystem: Environmental > Terrestrial > Soil > Unclassified | place: USA: Madison, Wisconsin... | reverse complement strand
GCGGACCTCGCGCACAAGCATGGCCTGATCGTCGTCGTCGACAACACCTTCGCCTCGCCGATCCTGCAGCGCCCGATCGAGCACGGCGCCGACATCGTCATGCATTCGGCGACCAAGTACCTCAACGGCCACTCGGACATGGTCGGCGGCATGCTGGTGGTCGGCGAAAACGCCGAACTCGCGGAGCAACTGGCATTTCTGCAGAACTGTGCAGGTGCAGTGCAGGGACCGTTCGACAGCTTTCTTGCATTGCGCGGTCTCAAGACCCTGCATCTGCGCATGAAAGCGCACTGCGAGAATGCCCAAGCGTTGGCCGAATTCTTGGAGGCCAATGCGTCGGTAGAGCGGGTGATCTATCCGGGCTTGGCCTCCCATCCGCAGCACGCGCTGGCCAAGCGTCAGATGGACGGCTTCGGCGGCATTATTTCTGTGCGTATCAAGGGTGGCTTCGAGGCGGCCAGGCGTTTCTGCGAGCGCATCGAACTGTTCACGCTGGCCGAGTCCCTGGGCGGCGTGGAAAGCCTGGTCAATCATCCGGCCGTCATGACGCATGCGTCAGTGCCGATCGAGCGTCGCGAGACGCTCGGGATCGCGAACGATCTGGTGCGGTTGAGTGTGGGGGTCGAGGACGTGGCGGACCTGCACGCGGCGCTCGAAGAGGCATTACGGTGAGGCGCGTCGTAACCGATCGTCGCGCGTGGCGCGGGGAGATGCGGCAGTCATGAGCCTACTGTTCAAGCAGCTGGCGACGAGCATGCGAAAGCCGGAGTTCTGGGCCTACTCCAGCTGGCTCGACATCGTCACCCGTTATCGCAGGACGAGGCTCGGGCTGATATGGTTGCTCGCGCCGGTGCTGATGTTCGTATTGGTCATCGGCCCCCTCTATGCGCGGCTGTTCCAACGCGATCTGGGTACGTTTCTCGTCCACATGGGAATGGGATACGCCATCTGGCGGCTGATCGTGATGGTCATCAACGATTCCACCGCCGCATTCCGCGGGAACAAGTCCTTCATCCTCGACGGCAATACGCTCCTGACCGACTACACGTTGCGCTCCCTGTCGAAGGCGGTGTTCTACTTCGCGTTCGCCATGCTCGGGATGCTGGCGGTTCTGATCTGGTCACCGGTCGTGACGAAGCTGGCGATCCCGTCGCTGCTGGTGACGATTCCGCTCGTACTCGTGAATCTGTTCTGGATGGGCTATTGCATCGGGATAGTTGGTGCACGCTTCCCGGATCTGGGTGAGATCCTCAATACCATCCTGATGGTGGGTTTCCTGTTCACGCCGATCCTGTGGGAAGGCGACCGCTTCCCCGCCCACAGCATTGGGGGATGGATCGTCCGGCTCAATCCGGCTTATCATCTTCTGGAGATCGTGCGTGCGCCGCTGTTTGGGCGCTTTCCCGAGGTGTCGTCAGTGCTGTACGTCATTGTGCTGTCCGTTCTCGGCTGGACTCTGGCGGCGTTTCTGTGCCGCAGGTATTCGCGCTTCGTGCCGATCTGGATCTAGGCGCAGATCATGTCCATCTCCCTCGAAGTCAAAAATCTGTCCCTGATCGTTCCGTATTACGCGCAGCCGGAACGCGAGGCTGCCTCTTGGCTGTCGACTCTGGTCGGGGCGGCGACGGCGGTGCCGAGGCGTCGTTTCACAACGATCCTCGACGACATGAGCTTCACGGCCGCGGACGGTGACCGGATCGCGTTGATCGGCTGCAACGGTGCGGGCAAGAGCAGCCTGTTGCGGGTGCTCGCCGGTGCGTTCGAACCCACGCTGGGAACGGTACGGGTCGAGGGCTCGCGTCAGGCATTGCTGAGCATGGCCCTGGGGTTCAACCAGGAAGCCACGATCATGGAGAACATCTTCCTGCGCGCCACTGCCATGCGGATTCCGGCGCGCCAGATCAAGGACATGGTCGATCCGGTACTGGACTTTTCCGGCCTGCGTGAAGTGGCGAACCGGCGACTGCTCACGCTCTCCAGCGGGCAGCGCATGCGCTTGGGCTTTGCCATCACCACCGCTGTGCAGCATGACATCATGCTTTTCGATGAATGGTTCGGCGCCGGAGATGCCCAGTTCCTGCGGCGCGCGCGCGAGCGTCTGGTCAGCCGCATCGAGGGGAGTGGGATCGTGGTGATGGCGAGCCACAACGACGGTCTGCTGAGGACCTTTTGCAATCGGGCGCTGTTGATCGACGGCGGCAAGCTGCTATTCGATGGGAACGTGGCGGACGTACTGGCTGAGTACAAGAAGCTCTATCCGCCCGACCCGGAGAAAGTGGCGGAGAAGAAGAAGCAAAGGACAAAACTGAGGCGGAAGCTCGAGAGAAAGGAAGAAGCCAAGAAGAGGGCGAGGAAGGAGCGGGCGAGAAAGGAGAGAGCCAAATCTTCTAACGCTGTCAAGGCGCCGGACGGAGCTGGGCAGCGGGAGGAAGGCTCCGGCGACGGTGGACGGATGACGAGCGGCGCCGCCGCTTCGTGAAAGGCGCCGGCGGGGTTTTTCATCAGAGGTCAAGCAGGTTGGTGCAGAGCCAGGAAGAGACTGATGGGAGGGCGCGGAACGACGAGAAGGTCTTGCGTCTCGAACTCGCCCTCGCGCGCGCGCGCGCAGAGATAGCGCAACTGCGCACGAGTTACCTGAAAATCGTGGAGAGCCGATCCTGGCGACTCACCATGCCCTTGCGCTGGGCAATGACGGTCCTGCGCCGGGCGCCCCTGGTCTCGGAGACGTCGGCGGAAAACACGAAGGAAGCCGCCCTCGACAACGGCATAGAAGCTTTACCGTACGGCATGCGTCTGCTGCCCGGAGACGACTTGGAATCCGCCAACGCCACCTGCAAGTTGATCGACCTGTCTCCCGGCTTGGAGGGGGTGTTGTCCGAACGGGCGAGGGCTGTGCTGGACGATACGGAATCCAGCGGTTCCGATCTCTATCTGGGATGGCGCACGGAGCCTCAGCGCATCGCGTTCATTGGCAGCCATGAGCTGCGATGCGAACTGGCATTCGATGCACACCTTAGTGAGATTCCAGAAGACGGCTGGAAGGCAGCGCTGCCGCCAGGCAAATACGCATTCCTTCTTATGGAAACCGTGTGGGAAGCATGCAATCGGCAGTGGCGCTATGCCTTGACGTGTGACGGCGGAAAGCAGGCGGCGGTAGAGGCCCTGGTGTCGCATTGCCGTTCAATCTCGCTGCCGGTCGTTGTGTGGTTCAGGGAATCGCGTGCCCATTACCAACAGTTCGCATGGCTCGCAGCGCTTGCCGACCGGACCTATTCGTCCAGTATGGAACTGCTTGAGTGTCTGCGACGCGACTTTCCCGCCCGCCGCATCGGATTGCTCGCGCCGGCCATCCAGCCTGCGTTACACAACCCGTTGCGCAGCTGCCGACTGGTCAATGCGACCAAGGCGCTGGAGCAGCGCATCCTGTTTGACGGCTGGTGGGATCTAAGGGGAAACACCGACGAGCATGACCGGTTGCGCGAGCTCACCCGGCGTGGCCTGCTCGTGGCCGAGAGCGAATGGGATTTCGCAAACATCCGTCTGGGCGACTTCCCCGAATTCCAGAACTTCGTGATCGGCTGTCTGGGACGCGAGGAAAAGCTCGCTGCGAATCGCCTGTTCGGAGCCGAAGTCTTTCTCGGCCAGCCGTTGGCCGGAGCGTGGCGCGCGGAACGCTCGATGCTGCGGGCCGCGGCGGCGGGCAGTCTGGTCGCGCGTCTGGACGGCGCAACCCCGTTCCCGCCGGACCTGCAACTGCCAGATGAGGCCGCGGTAGGACAGCTGGAGGCGATGGTGTCCTTGCTCTCCGATCCGTTGAAGCGCGCCGCATGGTCGCATCGTGTCTGGCGAACGCTGGCCTCGCGGCATACGTTCGCGCACCGTCTGCAGCAGATCGCCGACGAGCTCATGCTTTCGGCGCGATTCGTTCCGGAGCAGGAACGAATCGCCTGTCTCATGGTGACCATGCGCCCGGAGCTTCTGGCTGGCAGCATCGAGTGCTTCCGCCGCGATGTATATCCGCACAAAGAACTGATCGTGGTTGTCAACAGAGACGACTGTACAGCGGCGGACTTCCGCGGGCTGGTGCGCGAAGAGGATCCGGTGCGCATCTACGTCGCGGGCAGGAGCAGGAGCCTAGGCGCGTGCCTCAACTTCGCGGCCGCGCAGACGGATGCGCCGTTATGGGCGAAGATCGATGATGACGACTTGTATGGTCCGAACTACTTGAGTGACGTGATGCTCTATCGTCGCGCCACTCCGCTGAAGGTATTTGGCAAGCCTCCTGTTTTCGGCTATCTCGAAGGTAGCGACGAGTTGCTCCGGGACGGGCTGTGGGCCGAGCAGGCCAATATTGTTCATGGGGCCGGTCATGCACGCGCGGCGTTGGTAGCCGGCGGCACCCTAGGGGGGGAGCGCGGCGTGCTCGATATCGTGCCCTTCTCAGAGCAGCGCAGGGGCGGATCGGATTCAGGCTTCGTCAGACGCTGCTATCAGCACGGGATCGATGTCGTAGGCATGGATGGTTTCAACTTCGTGCGCTTTCGCAGCGCCCATGCCGGTTTTCATACCTGGAACCTTTCCGAGGACGAGGTGCGGAATCGGTCGGCCTCGGTCGGAAATCGTGGCGACATTGAGCGAATAGCGTTCGTTTAATTCTGCCAAGCCATCGCTAAACCGCGCTGCGATCGGAACGCACTGGAACAAGTCAATGCATTCACACGAACTACTGCCGATTCTTGGCTTTCTCGAAGCCGGCGCGCTGCGGCGGACCGGCCCTCTTCCGGGAAATGAGGACACCGGCCCAGGTCCGGGCACTTACTTGCTGCGCGGCACCGAACTGGCCCGGCTTCGGGAAGCCATCAGTACCCGGTCAGGCGGCGAAGTCCTGCTCGAAGGCTATCAGGCACTGCTCGAACTGGCCGAACGGGCGTGCGGGCTCGAACTCCTCTCGGTCTTCGACAAGGCCGTCCCCCCCAACGGCGGAAGCCTGAACGACTACTGCAGCCTCGCAAAGTACGCATGGCCGGATCCGGAGCAGGAAAACGGCATGCCTTACATCCTGCGGGATGGCGAGCCGAATCCGGAATTTTCGGACGAAAGCCGGTTCGACGCCGCCCGGCTCGAGCGGCTTTCCAGCAGTTTGTTCGTCCTGTCCATTGCCCATTACCTGTCGAACGAGCAGAAGTACGGAGAAAAAGCGGCAGCACTGATCCGCCACTGGTTCATCGACGGGAAGACCCGGCAGAATCCCGATTTCCGCTTCGCCCAGATCGTTCCGGGTCGGGAGAAGCTTCGCGGGATCGGGATCATCGAGGCACGCAGATACCTGTATGTTGTCGATGCGGCGGCGCTCCTAGCCGGATGCGATGCCTGGACCGACGAAGACCGCGCCGGCTTCAGGTCCTGGATCGAGCAGTTCTTCACCTGGCTGCGCACCAGCAGCCAAGGCGCCCACGCGGCGAGCAGGGAGAACAACATCGGCCTGTGGTACGACCTGCAGTGTGCGACATATGCCTTGTTCCTGGGCGAGCGCAAGCTGGCGGAGACCATCGTCCGCGAAAGCCATTCGCGACGCCTGAGTGAACAAGTGGCATACGATGGCAGCCAGCCTCGGGAGTTGGAACGGGACAGGCCCTACGACTACGTCGTCTTCAACCTGCTGGCGATGCTGGGGATGGCCCGGGCGGGGGAAATGGTCGGCTTCGACAGCCTCTGGACAGACAACCGTGACGGAAGGAGTTTCGAGCGGGCATTGGATTGGCTGCTGGCCATCGTTCGCTCGCGACAAGGCATTGAGATCGGCGAAGTTGAGGATGCGATATCCATGGTGCAGCTACGGTGCGAGAAGCAGGAAGCGGGAATCCGGTTGGCCGAGCAGGAAAAGCTCGCCAGTCAGCTTCAGAGTACGCTCGAAGAATGCGATGTTGAACGGGAGCGGCTGCAGCGCAGGCTGGATGAGGTCGAGGCGGCGCTGAGCGATGAAGCTGCCCGGGCCGAAGGGCTCGAGGCGCGGGTGGGCGAGCTCCAATCGAAGTTGCAAAAGGAAGCCGAAGGCAAAGCCTCGGACAAGGCTGAAATCAGGAAGCTACAGGCCCGCGTCAATGTGGTGTCCCAAATATTCAAGCAGTCCCAGCAGGATTTCAGGCAGACGCAGAGGGCGCTCGCAAACAGCCACAATCACTTGCGGGAGGTATACGCGAGCCGCTCATGGCGGGTCACCGCTCCGATGCGCAAAGCGATGTCCTGGGTGCGTGGGCAGGCAACTGGGCCCGAAAGGAATATCGGCAAGTTGACGAAATTCCAGATGCGTTCCCTGCCACATTACGAGGAATGGGCACAGGACTTCGTTCGCAGTGAGGTCCGCATGGTCAAGTCGAAGCTTCTGAACCTCGGTTTCCATGAACGTGGGCTGCAGGATCTTCGGGCGATGGTCGACCAGGGCTGGGATGCCAATTTGCGGCGGATCGCAGCATGGGAGCTGGCAGTCTGGCATGCAAACAGATACACGGAGAACGACGCCAGGGAATCCCTGCGTCTGTTCGATATTGTCTCGGAGCAAATCCCGGACCATCAGCAGGCCCGATTCCTGGCAGTACTGAAGGCGGAGAGTCATCATTTGCTGGGTAATGTCCGGCAAGCTTATGACGCCTTGGAAGAAGCACTGACGCGAGTGCCGCATGCCGATCTTTACCTGGGCATGGCGGGGCTGGAGGAGAGCCCCGATCGGCGCCTGGCCTGTATCAACCATGCGTTGCGGCTGTATGGTCTGGCCGAACTGGAACTGGAAGCCGACGACGGCCGGACCGCCTACGATCGTCTCAGGGCGAAAAGCACGCAGGACTTGCCAGTTGTGCCGCCGGCTGATTCACCGGCGGTTTCCATCATCATCCCAGCGTACAACGCCGGCGACATGATCGGCACGACGATCAAATCCCTGCTCGTGCAGACATGGGAGAACATCGAGATCCTCGTGGCAGACGACTGCAGCACGGACCATACGTGTGATGTCGTGGAGGAGTACGTTCGCAGGGACTCCCGTGTTCGCCTATTGCGCGGGGAGCGCAATGCCGGGCCCTATGTGGCGCGCAATCTCGCCCTGCAGCAAGCAAAGGGCGAATTCATCACCTGCAACGATTCCGACGACTGGTCGCATCCGCGCAAGATCGAGATCCAGGTCACCCATCTGCTCGCTGCCCCCCGCGTGATGGCGAACACCTCACCGCAGGCGCGCATGTACGAGGACATGACGTTCTACCGGCGTGGGAATCCTGGCTTCTACGTGCAGCTCAACATGTCGTCCCTGATGTTCCGGCGGATGCTGGTGGAGAAGATCGGCTACTGGGATTCGGTGCGCTTCGCTGCGGACTCGGAATTTACAAGGCGCATCAAGACTGCATTCGGCAATGAAGCGATCGTCGACCTCGAAGTGGGCCCGCTGTCCTTCCAGCGACAAACCGAAGGCTCGCTGACAGGGTCCGACACGCTCGGCTATCACGGATTCAAGATGGGCGCGAGACGAACGTACGAGCACGGCCATTCCGTCTTTCACAAGTCGAAGCGAAAGCCTTTCGTCGATTTTCCTCTGGCCAGCAGGCCGTTCGTCGTGCCGGAGCCCATGCGTCCGGACCGCGAAGTGGCGCCGGACCAGAGGCGCCATTTCGATGTCGTACTGGTCTCGGATTTCCGGATGCCCGGCGGTACGTCGATGTCGAACATCGAGGAAATCAAGGCGCAATGCCGCATGGGGCTGCGGACGGGGCTGGTCCAGATGTCCCGCTACGACGGTTATCCCGGACGTCCATTGAATCCAAAGGTGATGGAGCTGGTGGACGGGAACATGGTCGACCTGCTCGTGTATGGCGAACGGATTGCTTGCGATCTACTTGTCGTGCGCCTGCCATGGGTGCTGGAGGAGCTTCAGGAATATGTGCCGGATGTTGAGGCGAAACAGGTTCGCGTCATCGTGAACCAGCCGCCAAAGCGTGACTATGCCCCGGGCAGCGAGAATCTCTATCACCTGGACCGCTGTGCGGCGCATCTGGTCCACTATTTCGGCAACATCGGCATGTGGCACCCGATTGGGCCCTTGGTCCGCGAAGCACTGCTCCAGCATCATGCCGGCGAACTCGGCAGCATCAACCTGAGCGACGAGGACTGGTCGAACATCATCGATGTCAGCGAGTGGGCCCGGCCGGGGCGTCCGGAGCGGGGCAAGCGTATCCGGATCGGACGCCACTCGCGCGACCAGTACGTCAAGTGGCCGGCGTCACGCGATGAACTGCTTATGATCTATCCGGATTCGGAGCTTTACGAGATCCGTGTGCTCGGAGGTGCGGACGAACCCAGGAAGCTGCTCGGCGGCAAGCTGCCGGCCAACTGGCGCGTCAAGAAGTTTGGCGAGGAACACCCGCGGCATTTTCTGCGCTGGTGCGACGTGTTCGTCTATTTCACTCATCCCGACTGGGTGGAGTCCTTCGGTCGGGTGATCTTCGAGGCGATGGCGGTGGGGGTGCCGGTGATCCTGCCCAAGGTCTACGAGCCCGTGTTCCGGGAAGCCGCCTGTTACGCGGAGCCATCGAAGGTGCGCGCCCGGATTGACGAGCTGATGGCGGACGATGCCCTCTACCAGGAGCAGGTCGCCCGTGCACGCGCGTTTGTCGAAAGGAATTTCGGCTATTCCCTGCACGCCGAGCGTCTAGAGGCGGCGCTTGGAAGGGAGCTGGTCGAAAGTCTGCCCGCGCACCCGGCCCCGTCGGCGGCGGCCTTTCCGGCGGAGCCCCCGCTCTGGGTTGGTCGATCGGAGTGAAGGAACGCTTCCTTCTTCCCGCGCCATCAGGTTTGCTGAGACGGAATAAGATCCTCTTCAGCGTGCGACGTGGCGGCTGGCGGATTGCTTCGCATCGCCGCATGCAGAAAGCTCTACGGATGCGGAAATCAACATGAATAAAAATAACGTGCCGGAAAACGACGATACTGTCACCCGGCAGGGAAGTGGGAACCAGCCCAGGTTGAGAGATGTCCTGCTGGGAGCGCTGGTGATGCTGGCGGTGGCAAACGCGTCGCATTTCCTGGCGGTCGATGGCCGTGTGTCCAACAGGTACAAGGCGCTGTACCGCGACGACACAGCGGATGTGCTGAGTGCCGGACTACGGGAAAGTTCGCGTCATAGGGACCTGTTCGGACTTGCAATCGCGTTGGCGAAACTGGCGCCGGGATCCGTGATCATCCTGCCCGCGGACGGCGCATACGCACGGAATGATTTTCGCGGGCGGATGTATGCGTTCGGTGAGATCGACCGAATAGAATACCGGAGCTACAACGAGCGCAGGTTCATGAGGGATTTGGATGTGAGCAAGTACATCGTTGCATCCGGGAAAGGGAGCGATAGGGAGCCGGCCTATTCCATCGCGATGAAATCGGAATCAAGCCGGGAGTTCGTCCTGCTGCGCCGAAATAGAGGCGAGCAATTACTACTCGATACCAGCTTGATTCCGCAACACATGATGCAGGGGCTGGGTGAATGATCTACGAGTTTCTGGTACTGCTGGTTCCGCTCCTTGCAGGAAGTGCGTTGATGCATGCACAGGGCATGAAAGGATACGCGCTCCCCGCGTTTGGATTCGTTGCCGGCCTGATGCTTCAGGTCGCCATCGGATCATTGCTCGTTTTCTCCGGGCTGCCAGGATGGCAATGGTTGACGCTGTCCCTGACGCTTGCGTTTCCGGTCGCTTGGTGGACCCATTGTCGAATCCGGAATTCAGACCTTCCCGTGAATATTCGTGCGGTGGCTTGGACTCTGCTGCTGTTTGCCGCGGCGATCGTTTTCTTCTGGAAGGCCAATCTCGTCAAGTGGCATGCCGATTCATTCCGTTATCTGATGCTCGGCTCCCTGATGACGGATGACCATTTCGATGTAGTGGTTCCGAGTCTTCTCTCCACGCGATTGTTGGGAACATCCATTCTCCACGCGCCGGCCGGAATGTTTGGCGAGAGCTACCTGCGGGCCCTCACCCCCTTCATGGCGATCTCATGCCTGTTTATCTTGGCTTGGTTTTCGGTGCGCGGGCTAGAAAGGCGCATGTCGAAAAGCTGGGCTGTCGTCTTCGCCATGGTAGGCGTGCTTGTCTTGGTGACTGTTAATCGCTATGTCTGGCACGCGTTCTACCTCAACGGGCACCTGTACTTCGGTATTGGCCTGCTGGTCATCGCGGGATGTGCCTGGATCCAAGGGCGGCAGGAGGCGCCTGAGCGTGCGTTGCTCATCTTGCAGACTCTTGCCATACCCTCGTTGGTGGTAACACGTCCGGAAGGCACAATTATGGCGGCATTGGTGCTGATTCCTGTACTGGTCAACGAGCAAGTCCCTTGGCGTCAGCGTGCTCTTTTGCTGGTAGTGTTCGGATCGTCCACCGCCTTGTGGCAGACCTATCATGCGTGGAGTTACTACACGGCAGGTGTCGGCATCCCTGGCTATGCAGTTGCTTTCCTCGCTCTGGGCGTGGTCATTGCGTTGGCTTCGCCGATAATGGGCTGGCAAGGATTACGGGCCATACTCCGCTACGTGCCCAGTGGCGTCGAGGTTGGCCTGTGGCTGGCTCTCTTGGCCGCAGCGTATCTTCAGCAGGAAGTGTTCTTTACCAGCGTCAGGGCGACTCTGGTCAACACTGCCTTGGATGGGGCTTCATGGGGTTACTCTCTGGTGATGATCTCGGTCCTTTTGCTCTGCGTGCTCATCGCGACCCGGGATTCGAAGCGTTTTGCCTTGCGTTTTGTAGTGACGACTTTCCTGCCCATGTCTTTTCTCTTGGCACATTTGCGGGAAGGAGCCTATCGGGTGGGTGACGGTGACTCGCTGAGCCGAATGTTCATCCATATTCTGCCGTTGGCAGTACTGTTTATTGTGTCGGCGGCTGGTGCAGAATGGCGTCGCTTCCGCGTCTCGGGCGCGTGGAATCGGTTGGGGTATCACGCGTGAAATTGATCATTCAGATTCCCTGCTACAACGAATCGGAAACGTTAGGGATTGCTCTGGCGTCGTTGCCGAAGACGGCTCCAGGGTTCGAGACAGTCGAGTGGCTGGTGATCGACGACGGGTCGATCGACGGCACTGCGGAGATCGCGAGTGCGGGCGGCGTAGATCACGTGGTCCGCCACCCAGTGAATCGAGGCTTAGCCACGGGATTCATGACGGGGCTCGAAGAAGCGCTGCGCTTGGGAGCCGATGTCATTGTCAACACCGATGCCGACAATCAGTACAACGCGGAAGATATTCCGGCGCTGCTCGCTCCGATAACTGAAGGCCGTGCCGACCTGGTGATCGGAGCGCGTCCAATCGATCAGACCGAGCATTTTTCCTGGATCAAGAAGAAGTTGCAGCGGCTGGGCAGCTGGGCCGTACGGATTGCCAGCAAGACGCGCGTCGAAGATGCACCGAGCGGTTTCCGTGCAATAACCCGCGATGCAGCAATGCGATTGAATGTCTTCAATAGCTATACCTATACGCTTGAAACCATAATCCAGGCCGGGCAGAGCAATATGCGTGTCGTTTCCGTCCCGATTCGGACAAATCCCGATTTGCGGCCATCCAAGCTGGTCAAGAGCATCTCCAGCTACGTCAGGCGCTCTCTGCTTACGATCCTGCGAGTGTTCGTCATTTACCGCCCACTGGCGGCATTTCTCATTTTGGCGGCTGTGGTGGGCCTGCCCGGCCTGATCGCGGGCCTGCGGTATTTGGTTCTGATGCTTATGGGGCACGGCGCGGGGCACGTTCAGTCGGTCGTGTTCGCTGCACTGTGTCTGATTCTCGCGACTTTGTTTGCTTTATTCGGAATGCTTGCGGACCTGGTGGCAGTCAACAGGAAGTTGCTCGAACAGGTCAACCTGAGAATGCGGCGACTGGAAATGCCTACTCCGAACCGCGGCATAGCCCGGAAACAACGACAGTGACTGATCTCCTTCCTTGCCCCGTGGGCGGTTGGCCGGGAGAAGCAGCAGTTAAGGTGCGTAGCTGTAGGGACACGATCGACGCATGCGATACGATCGCAATCCTGCTTGACGCCCCGCGTGGTCGGGCGGGAGAGACAGGCAGTTTTTTGGAGAATTAGGTTGGAAGATATTTTATATCGGTTTCCGAAAGAGAAAGATGCGAGCTGGAACTCCTATAGCCGCCAGCTGGAGAGATTCCGTATCATCAAGCACCTGCTCGCACCTGGCAGTGTCGGGGCCGAGATAGGGGTGTACAAAGGCGGGTTCGCCGAGTTTCTGAAGACAAGAACCAAACTTCTGTACTTGGTTGACCCATGGTATCGTCTGACTCCTTTTTGGGGTGGGGAAAGAACATCTGGCATGAGCTCTGTTTCGGCGCTCATCAATATCCTTTCCGTCTACCGCGAGGAAATAGAATCCGGGCAAATCATGGTGGTCCCGGACTTCGGGGTTAGCTTCCTAAAGGAGTGCCCGAGGAGTTATTTCGATTGGATCTATCTGGATGCTTCGCACAAATATGATGATACTCTGGCAGAGATAGAGGCCGCTGCTCGCAGCATCAAGTCGGGGGGTATCCTAGTCGGAGACGACTATGACAAGGATCCGGCGTCCAAGCAGTATGGAGTCTATCGCGCAGTGGGCGAATTCCTTCGCCGTAACCGGAACTGCGAGCTGGTGTTGGATAAGGGCCGTCAGTGGGCAGTCTCCATTCAACACTAGCGCCGCGTCGCGATTTTCTTCATCGCCCCCGGTAACCTCGTCGATTGAGGGGCAAGGGATGTACCGTGCCCGGAGGCGTGACAGTATCTGAATCGACCATCGTGTGGCGATCGGTGTGATGCGCCACACAATTTTGTTGGAGGCGGGCTCCGGAGCGAGAGTCGGGGTTCTCGCGCATGCTCAGAGGGTGTCAGGGTCGATTACTTTTCTGATTATCGGTGCCTTCGTCGACGGGAGCCTCCACGGGAATGTGGATGTAGATTAGGCCAGTACCGGCAGGGTGGCTCAAGCCTACATTCTCCAGAACCGTCACCGTCATCCGACCCTCTTTCTTGTGGCTAAAACTGATGCGGGTACGGTCCTCGCCGATCTCTCTGGGGGAGCCCGCCCTGTAGCCCGCCGCAACCAGATCTTTCGTGATCGCGGCGATGGCATGCTGGCGGTCCGGCTCGAAATGTTCGATCCGAAGCCTGCGCTGGAACTCACCTGGGTTGACCTCCTGGATGAAGTCGCGGCGCAGATGATGCGAAAAAGTCAGCTCGGTGCCGTTCGGGAGAGGCTCTTCCAGCGCTCTGCGTCCGTCGCCTTCGCCCGAGTCCGTTCCGAGATCAGCGGAATCGGGCCGTACTGAATCAGCGGCGGGTTGCTCATCGCGGGAGCAGCCCGCGAGTACGATTGCGAGCAGAATCAAGGCGGCGATTCGAAGCGTTGCTTTCATGGTTTTTCCAAAAGGATGGGGACTGCGTGATGGAGATTGTCGCACGTGTTACCGATGGCGCACATATGGGTGTTGTAGTCCGCGCAGCCGTCATTTGAGCCTCATGTAGCGCGGTGACGATTGCTACCGGTCGGTCCAAGGCGGCGCTCCGGTGCTGCCCGGCCCCCTCTTCGACAATACTCGTGAGGGCCTTCGGATCAACCTAGCGGCCTAGCCCTTTCCGCTTCTGGACGCTCGGTGCGTGAAAGTGGCGTCATCGAGCGCGAACAACGTACGTACCAAGTGCGACTGATCCTATATTTTGCAACGGGAGACCGTGAAGTGGTGGAGCCGGATGCCGCTGGTCCACGCCTTCCAGCGGATGAAGTTGTGCTAAGTAACGCAACTGCCGAGTGTGAAACGCGAGAAGCTGATGTGCATCATCGACGAACCCAGCGTTTGTTTGTACGTCGTAAAGACCCGCGACCCGAAGAGCATGTGTCAGGGTCTGCCGTTGGAATGGAGCGCGGAACTGAACGACACCCAGTTAATTATGAATACATCAGTCCAGGTATGGAGGCAGGAGCCTTCATCTCTCCTTTTTCATGAGTGATTTTGCAGGCGGATGGGCACGCGTATGCGGTTCTCGATGACGGCCCAACGAATGTCGACAGAGGCCGCAAGCAACGCCGCCTCTGTCGCGGACACCGAGAGCGCACTTTCGCCGCAGCTGATGATGCCCAGCTGCGGGCCGCCGGCCAGTGAGTTTCGGTGCGACGTCCTGGACGGCCTCCAGCCGGCGTCGCCACCCTGAGAGTGAACTTGCGTAAGCGGCTATTGTTAGATGCCAGTCGAGCTATACTGCGCGGCCTCAAAGCGGCAGGAGCCACTGGATGAAAGCGGCGATCTTCGGTACAGGCTATGTTGGACTCGTCACAGGAACATGCCTGGCTGAGATCGGTCATGACGTCACCTGTGTCGACGTGGACGAAGTCAAGATCGAAGGTCTGAAACACGGCCAGCTGCCTATCTATGAGCCGGGCCTCAAGCCACTGGTGCTCAACAATCACGCCGCCGGACGCCTGCATTTCACCACCGATGCCGCCAGCGCCGTCGCCGGCAACGAGATCGTTTTCATCGCGGTCGGCACGCCGCCGGATGAGGACGGCAGCGCGGACCTCAAGTATGTGCTCGAGGTGGCCCGGACCATCGGCCGCCATCTCGCCGGGCCGACCATCGTCGTCACCAAGTCCACGGTACCGGTTGGCACTGCGCGGCTGGTGCGCGGAGCGATCGAAGAGGAGCTGGCGCGGCGCGGCGCGGAGGTCGCCTTCGACGTGGTCTCCAATCCCGAGTTCCTGAAGGAGGGGGCCGCGGTCGAGGACTGCATGCATCCAGATCGGATCGTGATCGGTTGCGACAATCCGCAGGCGGTGGAGACACTGCGCAAGCTGTACGGTCCGTTCGTGCACAACCACGAGCGCTTCGTAGTCATGGACGTACCTTCGGCCGAACTAACCAAGTATGCCGCGAACGCCATGCTGGCTACCAAGATCAGCTTTATGAACGAGATCGCCAATATCGCCGAGCGGGTGGGGGCGGACGTGGAGATGGTGCGAAAGGGTATCGGTTCGGATCCGCGCATCGGGTGGCATTTCATCTATGCCGGCGCTGGCTATGGCGGCTCGTGTTTCCCAAAGGACGTGCAGGCGCTTGCGCGCACCGCGATGCAGTACGACTACCAGCCGCATTTGCTCGACGCCGTCGAAGCGGTGAACGAACGCCAAAAGAGCCATCTGTTCGAATTGATCGCCCGTCACTACGGCGGCGAACTGTCCAACAAGACCGTCGCAGTGTGGGGGCTGGCATTCAAAGCCAATACCGATGACATGCGTGCCGCCTCCAGCCGACGGCTGCTCGAGCAGCTGTGGGCTGCGGGCGTTAAGGTGCGTGCCTATGATCCCGAAGCCAGCAACGAAGCGCGCCGCATCTACGGAGAACGCGATGATCTGGTGCTGTGCGAAACGGCCGAGGACGTCGTCCAGGGCGCCGATGCGCTAGCGGTGGTGACGGAGTGGCGCGAGTTCCGGAGCCCGGACTTCGGCCATCTGCGTGAGGCGCTGCGCGACGCGGTGGTCTTCGACGGCCGCAACCTCTATCCACCGGCAGACGTAGAGGCTGCCGGGGTGGCTTACTACGGAATCGGTCGTGGACGTTCAGTGCGCCGGCCGTCGTAATTGGTCCGATATCTCCCGTTCTATTGAGGCTGCCATATGCAGGTGATCGTCCTCGGCATGTAATGCCCAGGACTTAGTCCAGGCCCGGATACTGAACCTTAGGTAGGCCCAGATGGGGACCCGGAGGGCATGGCATGGTGGCAATCCCGAGAGCCTAGGGGATTCCAGGCGTGCACGGGCGTCCGTGTCCTTAACGATAAGGTGTTGCATTTGGCATGCGACCGGATCGCGTCTCGGACTTGGCTGGAACGATTACGGAAGAGAAGACATGAGCGGGCGTTCGGAGACGTCGCGCGCCGGGATCTCGGTTAGTGCGGCGCTCAAGAGAGGCCGTCCAATATGCAAGATTGTTCGCGCAACGGACCACGAAGCCGGAACCGCCACCGGTGCCCGGTACGCACTTACATACGGAACCGCCGGTGCCAGTCTAGTGCGCACTAGTCGAGCACCTCATCGAACTCGGCCGAATCGAACAGGTTTTCCGCTAGGGCGCCAAGCTGACATCGAACTGTTCTGCTCCCGGCGCGGAGCCGTTGCACGAATCGCGAATAGTTACCTTGCCTTGGAAGTGGAGGCGCGGATCGCCCAGGAACGACTGACGATTGCGGCAGTTCTGTCGATGCTGACGTCATGGATGACGAGCAGCTCCTAGTTGCGGTGTTCCTAGACAATCACGGATTCGATTGCTCCGTCGGATGATGTCCTCGCGGTTGGATGATCGATGCCTTGGTCGCACCGACATCGCTGCCGCGCGCTTCCCCAACTGTGTCGATGCGCGCATGACCTGTCTTTCTGCTTTCTGTCGAATGCCGGATAGGGCTGGGCGATTTTTCAGTCGCTGGCTGTTCTGCCATCCAGCGAATGTGTTTCCGGCTTCCATGAGCTTGGGATTGGGCACGAGTCCGGGTATCTGGCACTCTCGGATGCCGAGCCACAGCAATAGAATACTGGGTAATTCCGATTCACGCATTGTTCGGATAGTCGTCCAAGTAACTCGTGGGTCGCAGTTCGGGTCCGATGCGCCGTCCAGTCGGATGCCAATGTCAGGTAATGCTCGAACGGATGCAGGTCAGGCAACACCACGACGGCACAAAACGTTCAACTCAAAATGGGTTCAACCCGCGTTCATGGTCAGTTCCCGTCCGGACTCGCGAAATGCTATTACCCGTCGTTTAGTGAAACTGTGCATTTTCGCGGCCCGCGACTGCCCGCAAGAATCAAATGGCCGTCAATGTGGGCTCCCGACAACGTGATTTCCCGAATGGGATTTGCCCTGGAGTCCCGATAGTAGCCAGTGACTTCCATCCGCGAGCCCTCCGATCGGCCATTCCAGAATTCGAAACGCCCTTCACGCTTCTGCCAGTCTCCGCTCCTGTACTCGAGCACGTTACCGTCGAGCCGCACACCAATGCTGCGCTCGAATGAATTGTTGTTGCCGACGGCTCCGCAGGACAGGACTCCATGAATGACTTCAACAGTTCCGGACAGCTCCGCCTGTGCGACAGGCGCGGCGGAATCCATGATGCGGCCGAGATGGGCTTCAAGCACATCGGTCAGCGACATTACGTATGGCACGGTGAGATGGTGTCTGTCCCGGTACACAAGTATGTTGCCGATGATCACCGGGCAGAAATCGGCATTGCACAGAAAGTTGGACAGATCGATGAGATTCACATTTCCCGGAGTTTTGGAAAAATCAAAATTTCGGGCGAGCATATCCTCACGAGGCGCCCCACACATTTGGGGGGCATCGGGATGTTTGCCGATGCATTCGGCCACGTCAGACCGCATCCACGGGTTGTCCCGTAGGGCGGCAACGCGGATACCTTTTTCTTCCAGTTTCTTCCATGCACCTACATAGCCACGCAGAGGCCGGTGGTCGCCACCGACGCTGGCGGTGGTGAAAACGAGGTCCGGGCGGACTTCGGCCAGTTTCTCCATCGCGCTGTTCATGACCGAGCGACAACGCTCATCTCGTTGATCGGTCGACAGCCGGCAAGAGCTCCAAGTGGAATAGAGGATCCGCCAGCGGCGGCGCTCTGCGATCGCTTCCAATGCCGGCAACCACTGTGCCGAATGCGATCCGCCCACGACCGCGAGCGTCCTCTCATAGGCTTCCGTCTCTCCATAGACGCACCACTGCAGCTCATCCTTCCTCAGGCCGGCATGGCAGCCATCGCGATAGGAGCGAGGCAGGTCACGCCTGACCAGCTTGGGTTCCGGAATGAATTTGCCGGGCTGGTCATCGAACTTCCATCCGACCGTGCCGTCGAGACTGCGTCCACCGGCGAACTGCAGATCTTCCACATGTCCACCGGTTTTCGATACCGTCACCATAAAGGCATAGGCACCGAGGAAGACCACCAGCAGCGAGGTGGCGCCAACGGCGATCGCGCGATAACGAGCGCCTGTTCCTTTCCTTCGCAGTTCGAGAAACGGTGCTTCGATGAAGTGGTGGATGACGTAGGCACCTGCTACTGAGGCTGCGATGATCGCCAGCCCTGGAACCAGATCGATGGTGCTGACGTCAGCCAGCTCCCGGTAGAAAATGAGGATCGGCCAATGCAGCAGATATATTCCGTAGGACACCGATCCGAGGGACACCAGCGTCTTCGAACCCAGCAGTCTGCCTACCGACCAGACTGACGACGACCGCCCTCCCGCGATGACCATCAATGCAGCGAGTGTCGGAAAAAGAGCAGCGGCGCCGGGGAATACGCGTCCCACCTGAAAAATGACGCCGCATGAGACGATCGCAATCAGCCCCAGCCAACCGGCGAAAGCGGGCAGGCGCATATCATGGCGGTGGACGACGAGCAGTCCGAACAGGCCGCCTAGGCAGAACTCCCAGACCCGGGCGAACGTATCGTAATAGGCCCATACCTGGTCACCGAAGTGCGTCTGGTAGATCGAGTAGCCCAGCGATGCGGCGAATACGCTTGCGTAGGTGGCGCCGACAAGCCGGGTTGCATTCAGGGACAATTTTCGGCCGATCGTGACGCAGAACAGGAATACGCTGAGCGCGATCAGGTAAAATTGTCCCTGCATGCTCATGGCCCAGTAATGCTGCACCGGGCTTGGAACGTTCTCCCTGTCGAGATAGTCGGTCGCCTGGAAGGCCAGTTGCCAATTCTCGAAGTACAGGAACGCGGCAAGTACCTCGCGCACCGTCTCGAAATGGCGCACTTGTGGCAGGTACAGGAAGGTCAGGGCCAGCACCAGCAGAAGCACCACGCCAGCCGCGGGCAACAGGCGCAGACCCAGCCCGGCCAGAAAGTTCTTCCATTGCAGTCGGCCGGCGTCGTCGATCTTGTGCAGCAGGCTCAAGGTGATCAGGAGGCCGGAGACCACAAAGAACACATCCACGCCGCCGGATACCCGTCCAAGATAGAGGTGGTAGACGGCGACCAGAAGGGCCGCAACGGCGCGCAACCCTTCGATATGGGGGAAGTACAATCGTTTAGTGTTCTTCACTTGACAGTTCTTATGTTGATGTTGCCTACCACCACGCGACATTCGCAGGTCGGGCTAGGCTTCGTAGAGGACACACGATCGCAATGTCCACCATATCCCACCTTTTCCAGGTCGCGCTCCCCATCTGAATATCCGACCGCGCTATATCTCCACGCGGCCTGTTCACGGTGTACATTCCCAGAGTGGGGCGGACGCGAGCGGCAGTCACGGCCGGATTGCCAAGCGCAAAGTTTTCAGAATTGAGATCGTGTGACAGCGACTTCGCTAACAGGCGCATCACCATGTCGCCATCAGCAGATAGAGACTCATGCGATTGTACAGCGCTGCAATGGATGATCTGCACTCAGTCCCGTTGGGGCCTAAAGGAAAGCAGGTGGGCTCATCGATCCCGATCCTATATCGTCAAAAAGGGTAGCCGCAGGCGCTATCGCACTTCTGACTAGACAATGACGTCGATTACAATCAGGCGGAAATGATGAGCGGATCAGGATGGATAGGGAATGCCCGAGAGCCGTGGTGCAATTAGGCTTGTAGCCTTCGCGAAGAGCTCGGAGGAGTCACGTTGCTCGTCTGGGAGAGCCATGAAGGCCGCAAACAGGTTCCTGCTGCTGTAACCATTGAGGGAGCGGAATGCCATATCGCTTTCGCTCAGCATGGATGCTCCCCAAATGCCCATACGGTGCTCCCAGTACAACATGTCGTCGAGTGAATAATCGAAGAACGCGTCTTCTTTCCACTGCGCGACCTGCAAGAACGTGCTGAATGCCTCACGGGTGTAGCGGGACCCCGCGTTCACGTCATACGTGTTTGCCAACTGGGCTGCGGTCATTCCTGTTCCCTTTCGGTAGAACCCTCGCATCACCTCGCCGCCGGATCCGCGGATATAGATCGAATCGTCGCTATCGACAGCTGCAAAATGTTCTATCCATAGTGGGCTCAACCCGCGTACATAACTCGCATTCCTGCGGAACGCCTCCCCGAACGACGTATCAGCTTCCGAGAGACGAGTCGGGGCGGCGAACTTCACGATCTCCACATCGAGCGCGTATTGGGCCGCCAGCTGTTGTGCGACGCGTGCGTCGGTGGAACTCGGCGCTTGCCCATCCGGACTCCGCACGAAGGTGAAAAGACGCAGTTCCTGTCCAACCAGAGCCGCCAGGACACCGCGACTGTCGCGTCCGGCCGTCAGCCCGACGATCGGGGTCTTGCCGCTGCCACGGACGTATTCGCCGAGACCCCGAAGATGGGCGACGAGCGCATCCACGGCGAAGGTGGGGTCTGTTTCCGGCTTTGGTCCGTGTGGCCAGTAGCGCTCGACTTCATTCGACGGCACGTGCAGGCGTGTGTTTGGCGTCAGCTGGCGTACGCCGACAAAGGGCGAATCCAGTCCGGGAAGATACCTGACGTCACGCTTTGCGTATGCCGCGGACGTGATGAAGGGGAGGATCCATTCGCGGAGCCCCGTGTCGAGGACATCGGCCGCCAGACCGGCGTGGGAGGCAACGACGCCATCACCATAAAACACCGCGCGCGAGCCAAGTGCATCGTGGTAAACCGTCAGCGCCTGCCCTTCTTGGACGAACAGCACGAAACGCCCGGCCACGCTGTCGAGGTTCCTACCGATATCACCGACTACAAGGGTGTCGATGATATTCGCGTAGATGCCGGCCTCGGGATCAAATGCATCGCCGAGAAGCCAGGCGGAGCGTGTTCCGCTCGAGACGCTTTGCAACGGCACCCGGGGGTCGAAGCGGAGGTGCCACGCGCCCACTTCCACCTGGCGCCAGCCGTGAAGGCTTGGTGGCGCCTCCGTCTTGCTCAACAGAAAACCTCTCGCGTACAGGAGTCGGGACGGACCCCCGCGAAGTTCGACTGGAACCCCTGCAGGTAGATGTTCCATCGATCCGTGAGCTGCGGCCCCGTCGAGTCCGCTTCTTGCAAATGAGCGCCTGAGCTTATTCATGGCTCCCAGCATGGAGAACGGAATGATCCCGCGCTAGGTCAAGGGGCATGCCCACTTTAGGAGCTGTACAGGCCGGTTGGCACGTCATGCGGGATCCGATCAAATGTTATACTTAGCGGTCGACAGATACAAAATCGTTTCGCGAGGCGGCCGTTACATGGAGATACCAGTGGAAGAGAGCGGCTTCGCCTCGTCTTTGGCGGGATCGCCATCGACCCCAGGGGCGCGTCCGTCACAGAGCGAAGCCATACTTCGCGCGCTCGACGAGCGGGTGACGCACCTCCAGCATTCGCTCGTCGCGGCCGAGGCCCGGCTTGACTTGATGCAGGCGATGATCGCCTCGCCGTCGGTTCTTCGCGCCACGCTCGAACGCCTGCGCAAGCAACCTGCTGCACAGGCAGCGAGCACGATGATCGAGGCGCTCTGCTGCATGGAGAACCCGGCAGAGCGCGCGCGCATCCTGTACGAGTTCACCTCGTCCAAGCTACGGGAGCAGTCCGACCTCAAGCTCCTTCTGGCTGCGGAGATCCGCCGGCGCCCCGGCTGCGGTGCCCATCTCCTGGCGATCGCCAGCCTCATCGAAATGCAGGCGTACCGGCAGAAGTCCGCTTACAGCCTCGTCCATCGGCTCTATGTCGACGAAGTGGTTGCCCAGACCCAGGACGATCTTCACAACTCCGCTCAGCAGCAGGAGGCGGCGGTCATGGCCGCGCATGCGCTGGTCAGGATGGGCGGCTTGGAGGAAGCGCTTCGCTTCATCGACGAACAGCTGGAGGCCAGGCCCCGCTTCAGGACCTTGGAGGAATACAAGGCGAGGATCCTCGCGGTCACTGATCCGGAGCAGGCGACCACCATGCTGAAGCGGATCGTCATCCGGAGAGGACGGGGATCCCTGTCCGCGGTGCTTCTACTCGGGGAACTGCTTTCCCGGCAGGGCAGTTTCGGACTCGCGCGACAGATGCTTGACGAGCGGCATGCCGCAGCGCCGAACAAGGATCTCAAGATCGGTTTGGCGAACAGGGCAGCCTATCGCGGAGACTGGGCGCAACAGGCTAAGTATCTCGCCGAGTTCTTCTCGATGCAGGCGCTGTCGGCGCCCTGCATGCCCGATCACGGTAAGCCTTTCAGGCTAAAGGGGATCGCACCGCACACATTGCCCGCCGTGGACGAGGGGCCGCTGGTTACCGTCGTCATGACAGCCTTCAATTCGGAAGCGCACATCGAGTTCGCGATTCGCAGCGTCCTGGCCCAGACCTACCGGAACTTCGAGTTCTTCGTAGTCGATGATGTGAGCTCGGACGGGACCCGCGAGATCATCACCCGGCTCGCGGCCGAGGATAAGCGGATACAACCGCTGTTCCGGTCCTGGAACGCGGGCACCTACATCGCCAAGAACGAGGCCATCGCGCAGAGCAACGGCGAACTTGTCACCTGCCACGATTCGGATGACTGGTGGCACCCGCAGCATCTGGAACTGCACGTCGCCACGATGCTGGTGCGGCCGGAATTGGTTGCGACCAAAAGCGGCTGGGTTCGAGTCAACGAAGAAGGCACGTTCATGCTGAAGCCCTGGGGCAGCTACTCGCACCAGAATCCCGCGTCGGCGATGTTCCGGCGTTTTGTCGTCGACGAGATCGGCTATTTCGATTCCGTCCGCACCGGAGCGGATACCGAGTATTGGCATCGGACGATCAGTCATTACGGGACGTCGCGGGTCGCATACTTGCCCCGGACACTGACCATAGGGCTGCACCACGACAGCTCCCTGACCACGTCGGGGACCGCCGGCTTCGACGCTTACGGCGTCAACCTCACGCGTTTGGCCTATTGCGAAAGCTGGGCATGCTGGCAGGCGGATCAGGTACGTAATGGCGGCAGCCTCAGGATGGAGTTTCCGCTCGAACGCCGGCGATTCGTCGCGCCGGCGGAAATCCGCAGCGGAGATGCGCTGGATCCTGAGTTACGCCCCGACCTGATTGCCTGACAACTGCTGAAGGCGGCTTTTGGGGTCATGGCGCGCGTCATGGCTGCGGGCCGGGTGATGGGTCAGCTGCTGCTTTGATGGGCGGCCTACGTACAATCTACTACCTCATGCCCATGTCGGTGACTTGGCTGTGGGTACCTGGTGCGATCCGCCGCGGACGCGCCATGGCTGCTCGCGGTGCATTATTGGAGATAATGGACTTCTGCGCCGGTGGAATACCCCCGTGCTAGCTGGTGCGATTGCGCTTGGTGCGTCTTCGTCAGGGCTTCATGTAGGGAAGGCGGTGACCGTCGCGCCTATAAGGTCGGCGATCCTGGTCGCCGCCCGTCCATCCCCGTAAGGATTGTGCGCCCGCGCCATGGCGCTCCATGCTTCAGAATCGTCGAGCAGGCGTAATGTTTCGGCAGCGATCGTGTCGCGATCCGTGCCTACGAGTTTGACGGTGCCGGCCTCGACCGCTTCCGGGCGTTCGGTCGTCTCGCGCATTACCAGCACCGGCTTGCCCAGCGACGGCGCTTCCTCCTGGATTCCCCCAGAATCGGTGAGGATGAGATGGGCGCGGCCCATCAACCGGACGAATGGCAAGTAATCCAACGGCTCGAGCAGGTGCACGTTGCCGCGGCCGGCGAGCAGACGGCGCACCGGTTCCTGCACATTCGGGTTGAGATGTGTCGGGTAGATAATCTGCACGTCGCGCGCGTCGGCAATATCAGCCACTGCACGGCAGATGTTTTCGAAGCCGCCGCCGAAGCTTTCGCGGCGATGCCCGGTAACCAGTACCAAGCGCCGGGCCGGGTCCAGGAACGGAAACATCTTGTCGAGCTCGTCGCGGAGCCCGGTATCCGTCTCGATCCGCTCGGCCACCTGTAACAGTGCATCGACCACGGTGTTTCCTGTGACATGGATGTGCTCAGCTGGAATGCCTTCAGCAAGCAAATTGGCCCGCGCGCGCGCGGTCGGGGCGAAGTGCAAGGCAGCGAGCGGCGCAGTCAGTCGGCGGTTCATTTCCTCGGGCCAAGGTGCAGTCAAATCACCGGTGCGCAAGCCAGCCTCGACATGGGCCACCGGAGTGCGCGTATAGAATGCGGCCAGAGAGGCGGCCAGCGCGGTACTAGTGTCACCGTGGACGAGAACGAGGTCAGGCCTGCGTCGGGCAATGACGGCCGACATTCCGGTGAGAGCACGAGCAAACAGATCGGGCAAGCCCTGATCGGCCTGCATCAGGTTCAGATCGTCGTCGGGCTCGATGCGGAACAGCTCCAACACCTGGTCGAGCATGTGCCGGTGCTGGGCGGTGACCGCGATATTGACATCGATGCGGGGCATCGCCTGGAGAGCTGCCGCCACTGGAGCCATCTTGATGGCATCAGGGCGCGTGCCGAGAACTAGCATTACCTGGAGGCGAGGAGAGATCATAGCGCGAATGAAGAGTGACGTATGAGAAATGGATCGGCAGGAAACTAGGTTTCGATGAGCGTAGTAGCTTCACGTTTATGTCGCCGCCGGAGTACAAAGCTACCCCATGCCAAGTTGATTAGGTCTCCAAGCGTCGTCGCGATACGCAACCCCAGGACGAGAACGACGATGGAGTCCGATGGCAACGATTCGCTGAGCCACAGCGTCAACACGGCCTCGCGGATGCCAAGGCCGGCGGGTGCGCCAGGAACGATGAAGCCGATCAGCCAACTGGACGCGAAAGCACCAATCAGGAACACGGGACTGACGCCAGCCTCCTCGCCGCCAGCCAACGCGATGACCATTACCCAGAGACCGAAGCCGACCAGCGCGAAGTTCAGGGCATTGCACACGTAACTGAAGAACAGCGCGGTGAATCCCGGATAGAACGTAGGTGGCTGCTGCGTGGTTTCTTTTCGGTTTCGAAAGCGCCAGACCATCTTTGCAGTGTAGGGTGTCGCTATCAGAGTCGCGAGGGCTCCCGCTGTTGCCAGCGCCGCCAAGAGGCTTCGATTTTCCGAAATCAAGGAATCTTCAAACGCTCTTGGCGTGTCCCACAGGAAAGTGAGTGCGCTGAGATGCGCGCACGCGAGCACTGCGAGCACCGTTTCGTAGGCTATGGAAAGGACACCGATCCCGATACCAACGCCCGCAGATCTGACCATGACGAGTCTGCCGACATGGTGTGCGACGTTTCCCGGCAGGTATTTCCCGAACTGACTGGTTGCAAGTATCGGAGCGGTGATTCTGAACGGAACGCGCTTTCCCAGGCCGTATAGCAACAAGCTCCATGCCTTCGATGTGATGGGAACCAGCGTCAGATACAAAAAGGTCAGTAGACAGAGCGACAAGGCCACTTCCGGATGCAGCATCGCGCCAATGTCCTGACCATGAAGGGCCCGGTACGCATATACGATGAAAAAAGCGCCCGATGCCAGACCCGCGATCGTGCCGCCTATCTTGAGCCAACGATTCATGCCGGTTTCATGGCTCTCGCGAGATAGCTGTTTCCAAGGGGAAGCATACGGGTGATCCATTGCACGGCCAGAGCAAGTTGTACGCCCGCAGGGGCGATCAGCCGGTATCCACGCACTACATGATTGCGATCGATACCACTCATGCAGTTCGCACGCTGGCGGGCGTCCATGTCGTCGTCCCTCTGCCGTTGGCGGCGTTCGATACCAAGCGTCTGCATCCTTTCGGCGATGGCGGGAGAAAATCCTAAGCATCCGATGTGCCCGAGGTCGACCTTGAGCAGGCCGGAAGCGGACAGCCCGCGCGATTGAGTGAAGATCCGTTGAGGTCTCAGGGATCGGCAAGACGCTGGAACCCAGCGCATATCGGGCGCTGCCGGATCGAGCAGCCTATCTCGCGGAAATTTTTTGCTCACTGGAGTGAATCCGTCCGATCAAGTCGAGAAACTGGCGGGCGACGGCAATCTTGTCGAATCGGGCGGATAGGCTTTTACGTGGGGAAGTTTCCGCTTTGCGACTTTGCAGGTGTTCCAAAACAGACCGGGAGAGTGCGACAGGATCGTCGGGTGGGACGAGATACGTATCGGGTGGCGAATCGGAGAGTAGCTCACGGATGGCAGGCGAATCGCGTGTAATCAAAGGGCGCTGGGCAGCGAGGATCTGAAAGACCTTATTCGGTATCACGCTGGCAGCTTTGGCGGACGCGCCGAAAATGCCGAGACAGAGATCGGCCTCTGACAAGTAACGCTTCAATTGCCCGTAGTCTACCCATTCCAGCCATTGCAGGTTCGGCAGCGGCTCCTGCTCGATGATGGCGCGGATCTGTCCGGCAACTTGTCCCCGGCCTATGATCAACCACTCCACGGACTCGTTTTTCAGCAGGCGAGCCGCGCGAACGATGGTGTCCACGCCATGGAGTGGAATGAATTGCCCGTAGAAAAGGATGCGCATTGGCGCATCCGCAGTGGTGGCGCGCGGGCTCGTGGAAATCCCGCCAAAATGCTCCGTTTCTACGCCGACCCATACGCTTCCGCAGCTGCCCAGCTCGAGATCGAACAGGCGCTCTATGCGTCGGGCGTGCGCCTGTGTGTCCATGAAAACGAGGTCGGCAGTATCCAGCGCCTTTTTTTCCAGCGCTCTGAGCAGTTTTGCGGACAGGCTCCCGGGCGCGATAAGCCCACGATCTTCACAGATCGTATCGTACAGCGACAGGAAAACATCCCAGGCAACGGGGATTCCTCTTGCCCGCGCGATCGCCGCCGCGATGAAAATATCGATGATTCCCGGATAGCTGATCAGCAATACATCAGGCCGCGGCGCGCGGGCGAGTCGATACACCAACCTCGGATAAGCCAACAGCCAGCGTGACAGAAGGCGGATTCGATGCCCAAATTCGGCGATCTGCGACTTGTCTTCGATGCCCTCCCAGACGGACGCGTGAATTTCCTGCAGCTCGACACCGGGCATTTCGCGCAATCCGTTGCGAAGGATGCGGATACGCGGTTTCCCGGTATCGTATGTGCCCCAGAGCAGAATGCGCATCTCAGTGTGTCCTTGAGGGGCGCGGCAGCAGCGGAGGCGTGAAGGCCGCGACGATCAGATTGCTGCTCCCAGCTCAGGCAACACCTTGAACAGATCCCCCACCAGTCCGATGTCGGCAATCTCGAAGATCGGTGCATCGGCGTCCTTGTTGATCGCCACGATCGTACCGGCGTCCTTGATGCCGGTCAGGTGCTGGATCGCGCCGCTAATGCCGATTGCCACGTACAGCTCCGGGGCGATGATCTTGCCGGTCTGACCGACCTGCATCTCGTTGGGCACATAGCCGGCATCGACTGCCGCGCGCGAGGCGCCGACCGCGGCACCGAGCTTGTCGGCGAAGTCGAAGATGATGCGAAAGTTCTCTTCCGAACCGACGCCGCGCCCCCCGGAAACCACGCGCCTGGCGCTTTGCAGGTCGGGACGGTCGGTGCTGCCGGCTGCGAGGCCGACGAAGCGGGTGTGCGAAGGCAGTGCGGCCTCGACCGACGTCACCTCCACAGGCGCTTCGCCGTCCTGCGCCGCCTCCTGCCATGATGCCGTGCGCACGGTGGCGACGACGATCTGGTCGGCCGGGGCTTCGACGGTGACGGTCGCATTGCCGGCATAGATCGGACGCTTGAACGTGTGGCTACTCTCGACGGTCATCAGGTCGGAGATCTGGTTGACGCCCAGCAGGGCGGCGACGACCGGCATCACATCCTTGCCGAACGTTGTCGATGGCGCGAAGACGTGGCTGTAACCGTCTGCGAGTTTGGCGATCTGCGGGCCGAGCACTTGGGCGAGTGCCTGCGCGTTGGCGGGGTTGGCGACTGCGAGCACTTTCATGACGCCGGCGATCATGGCGGCGTCGGCGGCAGGGCCGGCCGGGTTGGCGGCGAAGACGGCGATATCGATCGACTGGGGCGACAGTGCCTGCGCGGCGGCGACGGTCTTGGCGGTGGCGCTGGTGTTCAGCGTGCCAGCAAGATGTTCGGCGATGACAAGGACTTTGGACATGGTGGAAGTTCTCCAAATGACATCGGGTGAATCGCGTCCGCGTCGAAACGTCGCGCCCTCACCACAGCCCTCTCCCGCGTGCGGGAGAGGGGGCTAGACGCATTACAGCAGGCCTTTGGCCTTCAGTGCGGCAACCAGCTCGGCCGCGTCCTTGACCATGACGCCCTTGCCGCGCTTGGTCGGCGCCTCGTGCAGGGTGGTCTTCAGCGTGTCCGCCGACTCGACCCCAAGATCGGCGAACGGAATTGAGTCCATTGGCTTGCTCTTCGCCTTCATGATGTCGGGCAGCTTGATGAAGCGCGGCTCGTTGAGGCGCAGGTCGGTGGTGACAACGGCGGGTAGGTCGACTTCCAGCGTCTCCAGGCCGGCGTCGACCTCGCGGGTCACGGTGGCCTTGCCGTCGGCGATATCGACCTTCGAGGCGAACGTCGCCTGCGGCCGGCCCCACAGCGTGGCCAGCATCTGGCCGGTCTGGTTGGCGTCGTCGTCGATCGCCTGCTTGCCGAGGATCACGAGGTCCGGCTGCTCCTTCTCGACGAGCTTGAGCAGGGTGCGGGCGGCGGTCAGTGGCTGGATCGGCTGGTCGCAGACGACATGGATAGCGCGGTCGGCGCCCATGGCGAGACCGTTGCGGAGGTGGGCCTGGGCGTCAGCGGGCGCGATCGTCGCGACGACGACCTCGGTCGCCACGCCCTTGTCGCGCAGGCGCAGTGCCTCCTCCAACGCGATCTCGTCGAACGGATTGGCCGACAGCTTGACGCCGTCTGTGACCACGCCGGAACCGTCCGACTTGACCTGGATGCGGACGTTGTAGTCCACCACGCGTTTGTAGCCGACGAGGATCTTCATCATGGGGCCTTCTTTAGACGCGGCGGCAGGTCCGATGGGCTGCCGGGGCACGGAATCCGACGATTTTACCGGTCATGCGTTCATGGCGCGAATCGCCCTGCTGCCAATGGCCGGCGGTCGAGGCTGGATCGATAAATTTTGGTCCGGTGACTGGCGCCATCGCCCCAGCCGAGCGTGCCTGAGCTGTATGGACGTGAGACCATGACGCCCGAGGCACGGGCGGCGGCGTTGTAGCGACCTGTTCCGCGAGATCGAGAGGCCCGTGTACCGTAACGCCTGCGCTGCAGTGGATCCATCGGAAGCCGGTGGAGGCTTGCAAAACCGCGTGCGGGACAGGGTAATGATGACTTTTTTGCGAACGGCCGGCCTATGCCGGCCGTTCGCAGTGGGGAGCAGCATTGCGCGTATTGTTGATCGCCTATGAATTTCCGCCCAGTCCATCGCCGCAGTCGTTGCGATGGGCCTACCTGGTGCGCGAGCTGCATGCCTGCGGCGTCGAGGTCCATGTGTTGACGGCGGAGTCGGGATGGCCGTCGACGTGGGTCGGGCTGCCATCCGGTATCGTGATCCATCGCACCCCGCACTGGTCGTTTCCGTCGCTCGTGAGGGCCGTCAGGCGTCGATACAGACACCGTCTGCGCCGCGAGCCGATGGAGAGAGAACAAATATTCGTTGAGTCCATCGGCGCGGTCGCCGTCGCCACGGCCGCGGATGCGTTGGCCGCAGGCGACATTTCCGTCGAATCGGCTGCGTCGAAGCTGAACTGGAAAGGACGGCTGGTCGAGCAACTCGCCAAACTCGAAAACGCGTGGACTTTTCCCGACGAACGTGGCCAGTGGGAACCGCTTGCGAGGAAACGGCTCCGGGAACTGTTGCGAACCTTGGCGCCGGATGTCGTCGTCAGTTCGCATGAGCCGGCGACGACGCTACGGCTGGGGCGCATTGCCAAGGAGAAGGGCTTCCCGTGGGTCGCTGATCTCGGCGATCCGGTGCTCTCGTTCTACACACCTGCGCGCTGGAGGAGGAAATCGGCGAAGCTCGAACGCTGGACCTGCCGCCATGCCGATCACCTCACCGTCACCACCGAGGCTGCGAAGCTGCTGCTGGTGGACCGCCATGCCGTTCGCGAAGCTCGCTTCAGCGTGTTGACCCAAGGTTACGACGCATCCGTGATACCTGGGGCGGTGCCCGACGTGAAGTTCGATGCCGAGCGCCTGGAGCTGCTTTACACCGGCAGTTTCTACACTTTCCGCGAGGCACACGCGATTGTCGAAGCCGTTCTTGCGTGTCCGGACGTGCGGTTGACGATCGCGACGAGCCGGACGCCGGAGTGGTTGCCGCCACTGCAGCAGGCGCATCCGGAGCGGCTGCGCCTGCTGGGTTTTCTACCGCATGCGCAGTGCCTGACATTGCAACAGTCCGCAGATGTGCTGGTGAACATCGCCAACGACGATCCGGTACACGTCCCCGGAAAGGTATTCGAATATCTGGGCGCGGGCAGGCCGATCCTCCATCTGGGCAACGTCGACGAAGATGTCGCCGCACAACTGATCCGGACACACTCCCGCGGTGTGGTCAGCGGGAACGATGCTGTACGGATAGGCGAGACCCTCGCCGCGTTGGTTGCGATCAAACGGAACGCGGCGTGGGGCCGCCATTTCGATCTGGAGCATGCGGGAGTCGAGATCTACCAGTGGCAGCATCTGGGGCGCCGTCTTCTGGCGATCCTTGAGAGCGTGCGCGGAAACGGCGGGTGAGCGCGCTCGGCTGCGGCCGCAACCGAATCCACTCCATCGAGAGCGCTAGTAACGGCCGTTGCGTGCTGCTGTACTGGCTGCAGCGCGCCGCGATCCCGGGCGATGCTGGCGCTTGCCGAAGTGACCGACCCTCAACCTGCAGCTTGCTGGCGCCGTAGTTGAACGGACTTGGGGGTCTCCTCGCATTCAGAGCGCCCCAGTCCTTGGGAATACATGATCAGGCGAGTGGAGCATAAGCAGTGCGCTACGCGTCGCGCAGATCCCGGCTAGCGCCTCCTTCCAACTGGCGGATATCGATCAATCAGATGGACAAGCAATACAGTACTGGGCGAAGATCGATGACGACCGATGACGACCGATGATTAGAGCTTCACAGGGTTCTTGCACGGACAGCTGGCATTCCCATCTGGAGCGTGGAAGTGGGCAACGCGGGCGCTGGGGGGCAGGCTCCAGGGGCTTTGAAGGTGCTTGCCCTGATCGATAGTTCGTCAATGGTGAGGGAAGGGGCATCCGTATGAGCGTTGTTGTCAGGGCCGGGTTCGACCGGGCCGACAAGGAGTCGCCATTCCTAGAGGTCGTTACCACCGACATGGAAATCCGCTTTGGGCCCAGCTCGCGAAAAAAGCCCAGTCGTATCCATTGGTCAACGACCTCGGCGTACTGGTACCGCCCTGATATGCCATTCTCGATCGTCCGCGGAAACTCCGCGATCTGCGATTGTCTGGCTGCTTCGTCTTGAATTTTTCTAGCGGCTGGACCGTGCGAGGGATCATGTTGCTGGAGAAACTGGTACCAGAGTGCTACTTCGGTCGTTTGGGTCTGCAGACACCAACACCGGAGGAGATCGTCGCGTGCCAGTCTGGAGCTGTACACGACTTTGAGAAAGAGGCTACTCGGCAAGGGCTGATCGAGGAATTTCTCGAGGCCACTGTCCCGGCGCGCATCGTTCCGTTCGATTACAAGTTCTACTGCTCCAATAGCGGCTCGCCAGGTACCGTGGAGCTTCCGGCCTTTTCCGCAGAGACCGAGCGCAGAGGGAAGCATGTGCCGCTTGGCGAAGCCTTGCGCGCCCTTCTGGCTGGTTTGTGCGATCGGATCCGGCAGGTGCCGGTTGAGCAGATCCGTATGCCGTATCGGCCCACAGAGGGAGCTCCATCGTGAGCGGACGCGACAACTTTGCTGGTCAGGCCGGCGCCCCGCCCGCATCAGGACTCGCCGGCGGTGGGTTCCGACTCGAGATCCAAGGCCTGCGTGCGGTGGCGGTCCTGCTCGTGGCCATTCACCACATCTGGCCGCAGGCGCTACCAGGTGGGTACGTGGGCGTCGATGTCTTTTTCGTCATCTCGGGCTATCTCATCACCGGCCTACTGCTGCGCGAATTCGAAAAGACCGGACGGATCTCGATGTCGCGCTTCTACGCACGACGGATCAAGCGTCTGCTACCCGCCGCAACCGTGACGCTGGTCGCTGTCATGGTCGCTTCGCTGTTCCTGATGCCCCATATGCATTGGCAGGACACGGCTCTAGAGGTCTTGGCCAGTGCCTTTTACGTCGAGAATTGGTGGTTGGCAGCGCGCGCCGTGGACTATATGGATGCGGACACTGCGGCCAGTCCAGTGCAGCACTTCTGGTCGCTTTCGGTGGAAGAGCAGTACTACATCGTATGGCCCTGGCTTCTAATTGGTGCTACCTGGGTCGCTGTGCGGCTGAGGAAAGCGCCGTATGGCGTGTGCGTGGTACTCCTCGGGTTGGGTGGAACAGCCTCTCTTGCCTATTCGGTTTGGCTGACGAGCACGTCACCGGAGGTTGCCTATTTCTCCACCCTGACCAGGGCTTGGGAGCTGTCTCTTGGTGGCGGCCTCGCGCTTTTCATGCGGAGCCGCGACGTTCCGCAGCCGTTGGCGCGCGTTGCGGGCTTCGCAGGAGTGGCTGCCATCATGGCGGCAGGCCTGCTTTATAGCCGGCAGACGCCGTTCCCCAGCTTTACGGCATTGTTGCCGACGATCGGTGCTGCCCTCGTCATCCTGTCCGGTCGGAGCGAAGAAAGGATGAGCGTCTACCCCCTGCTCCGTTCGCGTCCGTTTCAGTTCTTCGGCGACATCTCCTATTCGCTCTATCTCTGGCACTGGCCACTGGTGATCTTCCATGGGTATGCATTCGATGGCGAGCCGGGGCTTGCGCACGGCGCCGCAATTCTATTGGCGGCAACGATACTCGCCCATGCTTCTAAACGGCTGATCGAGGATCCGGTCCTGCGCAGCCGCGGTATCGGCGAGGCGGGCTGGAAACCCTATGGGCTTGCGATCGCGTGTCTTTTGCTCTCGGCGGCGGTAGCGGCGGTCCAGTACGTTGGACCGACGCTCCTCCATCCGAAGTTGGTCGCCGGTACGGATCGTCCACTTGGGGCAGCGGTGATGCTGAAGGGCTATCAGCACAGCATCACGCCTTCGCTGGCGACCGCGCGCAATGACCAGCCGGCCCCCTACCGGCAGGGGTGTCATGCCGGCTTCCAACCTATCCAGCCGAATCTCGAGTGCGTGTTCGGAGCCGGCGATGCGAAATTTAATATCGCCATCGTCGGCGACTCGCATGCGTGGCATTGGGTTCCTGCCTTGATGGAACTGCTCGAGCCGCTCGACATGCGCCTCCATATTCTCACAAAGGCTGCATGCCCATTTTCGAAGGCCGACTTCGTGCAACGCGGCGGTATATACACCGAATGCAACGTCTGGAACGAACGCGTACTCAAGCACCTTTTGGAAATCAGGCCAGACGCGGTTTTCACCAGCGCCTCGGCGGGTGTCGCCGCAAGGAGGCCAAAAGGAGCTTCGAGCGCTTCGATCATCGCTGCGGGCCAAGTGGAACTGTGGCGACAACTGCAAGGCGCGGGGATCGAAATTCTCGCGGTGCGTGATACGCCGCGCTTCAGAGGGCCGGAGGGCGACCCGCTGAAATGTCTGTCGCGCGCAGGGCGCCGTCCTGCCGATTGCGTTGTGGCTCGTGAGCGAGCCGAGGCGTCTGAGGAAAATGATGCAACGGCTCTGGCAGCACGAAAATTTCCGGCTGTGCACTATGTAGACATGAATGATGCCATCTGTAATCGGGTTGCCTGCGATCCGATCATTGGCGGCGTTCTTGTATGGCGCGACGGGCATCATCTGACGGCGACGTATGCGAGTACGCTTTCACCGGTGATCGAATCGCACTTGCGGACGGTGCTGAAAGCTGATGCAGAATAGCGGGAGCAGTCACTCTTGGCGAGACGCTTTAGTCGAACAAAAGCGGGGCAGCTGAGATCGGCGAGGAGATGCTTTTGCCTGCTGGTACTCGGCTGCCTTGATGTATCGCAGATATCGCACGCATATGTGTATGGCCGATCTGGTTTAGCGTCGATTCTTCCTGCCCGCGTGCCGCCAGCCGAGGTAGAGGCTGCACATGACCGTCGCATCACCGCCCCGCTGTCAGGCGTAATTCACCAAATCGATCACGGCAGCCAATACACCAGCGGTACCTACCAAGCGGACCCGAAAACGGCCGGTTACATTCGAGCATGAGCCCGAACAGGTATGCCTTCATCACCAGCGCTTCGTCAGCCTTGACGAAGCCCGCGTCAAGTTGTTCGCCTAAGCCGCCAAAGGCTGCACAGCAGCCTTGACTATTGCACGTCAGATGAGCGTCACGCGCTGGCGGGTGCGGCTGCGCAAGAAGGACAATGCCGAAAATATGTTTCGGTTTGTGCCCCCCAGAGGCTCTCGGTACGCGGCAGGCAAGTATCAGTGGCCCGAGCCGGGGGCGAGTGACCATGGCTTCTTTGTTGCGCTAACTGTCACAAGAGGATCTGCGTCAGCGGCAGGCATAAGCACTATCCCGAGCACGCGTCGTTGCGCTGAAGATTGTCTCTTAGGTGCCGTTATTGCTGCCGTGCTCCGATTTCAGTCGGTGGACGCGCGAGCAGTTGCCGTGCGAATCCGGCTTTCAGGGCGAACGATATGATTATCAGGAACTTCACGGTGCGCCGGGCCGAGCATCCGGCCAAAGGTGGGCGGTCTTTTCAGACTGCCATTGTGCAGACAGAGGCCGTCTCGGTGCATGGGACGTTCACAGGCTTGGAAGAGATCCGGGCCAGCGAGCAGCGTTGTCGAGAGAGTCTGACGTCGGCATGCGACTTCGTACGGAACTGCGACCGCGTGCTCATCGGGCGTGAACTACCCCTGCCTCGGGAGCCGATATATGTGAGCTTGAGAAGCTTGTAACAGGCGTCACGCGCGAGGCTCGTCTGCTGGGCAACGTACCTCTAAGTGGACTGAGGCCTAGTTACGACTTTCAGCGGAAGGTGCGGTCGATTTCGTGGGGCGTCCCGGTCTCGGGTTTCACCCACGCCGGCGGACTTGACCACAGAAGCTGCTGCTTCACTGAAATGCGCTTTCTTCGCTTTCACAGGAATTAACAAGAAATGGACCTGCAAGGATATATTCAGATACAGCATATGGCTCGAAAGAAGTCACGGCCGACCGGTCCCTCCTTCGCGCGTTGCATTGACGCGAAAGTGCGCCGGCAGGAGTATGCGGCCACTTTTCTAGGGGTCTTGCCGTTCAGCCATCTTGCGCGCCGCCGCGGCGCTGCGGGCGAATTCATTCGCACATTGGGATACCACACGCCCGAGGTTTTCGAGGAGGGCTTTCAGCTTCGCTATTTTCCGCGACTCCTGCGGGAGCGCGATAGCATTGTCATCAAGCCGGTGCATGCGACCAATGCTTGGGGCGTCGCAACCCTAGTCCGCGTCGACGAACGTCGCTGGAGAGACGTTAGCACCGGCGAGGTTCTGGATTATGGTGAGTGGCTTGAAGCCCTTAATAGCCCGATGCAGAAATATGGTTTTCCAGATAAATGGCAATTGGAGGAGTTGCTTCTTCCGCCAGGAGGAGGCAGGGAACCGCTGATCGACTACAAATTTTATGCATTCCGGGGCGAAGTCGGGTTGGTCCTTCAAGCCTCGGGCCGGGGCGAGCAGCGACGGTACAAGTGGTGTGACGCGGGATGGGCCACAGTTGAAACGGGGAAGTACGAAAGCCGAATCGATCCAACGATGCCGGGCCCTGAGGATCCTGGTGCGCTCATGAAAGCGGCACGGGCTATTTCCGCCAGGATTCCTATCCCCTTTTGCCGCATTGACATGTACGAAACAAGCTCAGGACTATACGTCGGCGAATTGACGCCGGAACCAGGCGGCTACCATGAGTTTCGCCCGAGCGTGGATGAAATGTTTGGTGTCATGTACGAACAGGCGGAAGCGCGCATCGCTATCGAGAAGCCGCAGGCTCCTGCGGTGGCACTTTAAGAGTCATCGCACATGAATGAAAAAATTTCCTCTTCGCGCGGCGGGGACCGTTACGAGCTTCCCAGTCATAAGGACCGGGTCCGGGATGTTGACGGCGTCGAGCAACTTGCGGCATGGAAAAGATTCACGGACGATTTCTGGCGCACCCCCCCAGCTGGCACGCCCACAAATAAGACCGAGTTTGTCTTCCGCCGCGGCTTCAAGCGTGACAAGTGGGCACTGTACGAACTGGAGCGCAATGATCCGGCAGGCTATATAAGCGATTTGCAGGTCCAGCTGATGCCGAAGGCGAATACCGTCTACTCTCGCGTCCTGGAGAATCGAGTATTACTCCTGCAGGCAGCATCCCGGACCCTCGCTACGCCCGGGATATACAGCATGCGTGACCAGAACGTGGGTGAGGTTGTCTTTTCTGAACGCTGGGCCGCGGCTATCGATGGAAGCGCGACCGAGCCGCTAGACGCGTACGTGCAGCCGCTCAACACGGGCGTGCGTGGCAAAACCGCTACCTTCCGCATCGCCGGCAAGCGATACACGGGCGCCGGCCGTGCGGGTAGCATCGAAAGACTGAGGAGCACGGTGCGAGATTGGGCTGCCGCCGCGGGTTGCCCCTATCTGTTCACCGAGGTCGTTGAGCAAGGATCTTTTACTGGTGGAATGGCTCCAGGTGGTCATAACTCCCTGCATTTGCTCATCTGCCGCGACCACGCCACGTGGCGACCGCACGTCGCCGCCGCGGTACTTCGCGTGGGTACCTCTGCCTCCGGAGGCTCCGGAAAGATCCAGTCGGGCGGCGTGAGCTTCTGGATTGAACCGGATTCTGGTCGTATTACTGCAGGCGCAATGCTCCGCGATGGGAAGCTGCGGCGGATGGAACGTCACCCCGACACGGAAGTGCCGGTGGTCGATGCAGTGGTTCCCGGCTGGGACCGTATTCTTGCTGACGCGGTGGGATTCTTCGATCAGTCGAATTACCTGCATGTGGCCGGTTTTGATTTTGTGCTTGGTGACGCTGGAGCAACTCTGATTGGAGGGGGCAACACTCCTGATGTCGCTGCCATCCAAGTCCATAAGCCCCTTATCAACGACCCGATCGTGGCTGAGTTTTTGCGCCGTGAAAAAATCTGATCAGAACACATCACCGCTGGCGCGAGGCGGCCACGTACCGCGTCCTGTGCGGCCTCCCGGGCTTTCGCCACGTCCCCGCGTCGTGTTCCGGACCCGCCGTGATGATCTTTCACACGAAAGCCGGGTGAAACGGCTGGATGGCATGCGTAATCTGGCGGAATGGCACGACTTCGCCGATCGATTCATCCTAAGTTCTGACTCGCTGGATTGCGAGACTTCTGATTACCTGATCAACAGGGGCTTCGACACGGACAAGGCGCTGCTCTATTCCTTGCCTCGGGAGGATGTCGATGATTATTTGAGCGACCTGCAGGTCCGTCTATTGGCGTACACCAATGGTGCGGACGCGCCGATCATCGAGAACCGCCAGCTCTTCCAGCAGTCGTTCCATGGGCTGCTGCCGCTGGCGCCGGTGGTCGCTGTCCTGAGGCGTGGGGAGGTGATCGACGGCCCGGCTCTCCGGAAGCTCTTTGCTGACGACTTTTACTGGGTTCTACCTGCCGAACAGCGTCGCGGCGGCTGTATGTTCGTCGATACGGTCGCGGGCGAGCTCGTGACACCAGAAAACAGGATCCCGTGCCCCGATCTGTGGGCGGCCCTACGCGCGGCCAATGCGGACGCAGTGGTAATGCGATGCCCGGGTCCGGTGGAGGCGCTGGATCGGCTGCGTGTCTTCGTGGTGCGTGATCCCGCTAGTTTCGCTCCGAAGGTCATGGCGGCCGTTGTAGCGATGAGGACAAGCCGATCGGGTCCGTTTGACACCCTTGCCTCCGGAGCAGTCAGCGCGGCGATAGACGTGGACACCGGTACGATCGTGGCCGCGAAGCACCTCGTGAACGGTAAGCCGGAAGATGCGGATGTTTCCGACGCAACCGGCAGGACGCTGATAGGCCGGGCTGTGCCGCACTGGTGGGAAATCCAGCACGAGATCCGCCAAGCGCTGCTGCGTTTGCCGATGTTTGCCGTGTTGCAGATCGATTTCAGCATTGGCGGTGCGCGGCCGCTTGTATTCGATGCGACCGCCCGGGTGAATGCTGCCGAGTTCCAGATCCATGGCCCGCTCATGGCGAATCAGGTCTGCCGTCGCTTCATGCGGGAGTACGGCTTGTGACAAGTACATCAGAAACGCCCGCGGCGCCACCCTACGTGCCGGCGGAGGTGCAGCACCATCTACGCGCGGTGGCTGCACGTGGGAGCGAGCTAAACCGACTTCTGTGGAAGAACTTCACCCGGAATTTTGCTACGGACCCGGAGCCCATCTCGGCGGAGCAGCGGGATTACCTCTACCGTCATGGTTTTACCCCGGAGAAGTGGAACCTGTACCGCCTTCACGAACGGGATCCGTCGCTTTTTCTCAGCGACGTGGAACGCGACCGCACCCGTCGCGCGAACGGTGCGTTCGACATTGTCTTCAACAACAAGATTTTGTTCACGCAGGTCTTCTCCAACTACTGCCGGGTACCTGCGGTAGCGGCGGTGTGGCGGGACGGCCGCATGATTCCGTACGGGGATCTGTGGGGGAAGGTGAAGGAAGGAAAGCTGGAGGCGCCGATCAGGCTGGTCGCAAAACCGATCGGTGGTGGCGGCGGCGGTAGCATCTATTTTCTGAGCTGTGACAACAGCGCAATCACCGTCGAGTCCAACGACCACAACGAAAAGCGGCGGCGCTTTTTGCCTGCGAACATCGAACGTCTGTTCGCCGATGCGCGGGTGCCGTTCATGGTCACCGAGTTCATCGTGCAGGGCGAGTACTCCCGCAGGCTTTACCCGCTGGCGGTGAACACCATGCGGGTACTGGTGATCCGTGACCCGGAAACACTGCAACCACATGTCGTCCGCGCGGTACAGCGCATGGGCACGGCGGAGTCGTACCCCATCGATAACTTCTCGTATGGCGGGTTGAGTGCCGCCATCAACCTGGACACTGGAGAGCTCGGATATGCGGTCGCTGCGGCTGGGCCGTACGCGCGGGAATTCCTCGAAAGACACCCCGATACCTTCGAGCCTATCAAGGGAAAGATCATCCCCAATTGGCACAAGATGATGGAGGACGTGAAGGCGCTGTTCCTGCGCATGCCCTACATCACCTACTGCGGCTTCGATCTGGTAGTGCAGGACGACGGATTCTCAGTGATAGAAGGCAACAGCTTCAGCCAGGTCCGACTCTTCCAGGTGCATGAACCACTGCTCACCGATCTGCTGTACTGCAAGTTCCTAGCGCATCTCGACATCTATATGGGGTGTATCGATGCGCCTGAGTGGAACCCTGAGTCGGGTCAACTAAAATGATCAGTTCTGGAAATTTTCCTTAGCCGAATAATACTTGTGTTGATGAGTGAACCATCCGCGAGTCCGGACCTGCGCATCGCTCCTGAGAAAATGGGATTAATTATGCAGTTCTATGGAATTATCTGGATTTTTGATCTTTGTAGGAGCGGCGCGTGATTTCGCGCGTGCTTCTCGATGTTTCGGGTAAAGTGATCGTGGAAGAAAACGCTGACAGGGTTCTGAACCCCGCGTCATTGACAAAGATGATGACGCGCTATCTCATTTTTAGCACTTTGCCGTTCAGTCATGAAGTGGTCTTGCCTGAGGACGCAGTTGTAAAGGTGGTGCCGGGGAAAATCCCACAATCACGGGTCGGATTACGTGCAGGTCAGCTGGTCACGGTCGGTGACCTTGTGCTGTCAATGATCGTGGCTTCTGGAAACGACGCGGCTAAGACTGCGGCTTGGGCAGTTAAGCCCCAAGGTTTCCTTGATCTGATGGCCAAAACGGCAAGACGGTTGGGTTTGCATTCCACAAACTTTGCGAATGCATCAGGGTTGCCAGGCGGAAACCATCATAGCAAACGATATGGCGCGTCTAGCTCTGCGGTTGTACCTTGATTTTCCTGGTTATCGTCCCCTGTTCAGCGTTGGCTCTTTCTCGTTCGGAGGCCGACGCTTCTTCACGACTAACGAACTCATGGTTCCCCAGAAAAAATCCCCCTTGCCGCGGTATCCGGGGCTGACCGGGCTGAAAACGGGAACCACTAATACATTGAGACGTCATTTGGCCGCGAGTGCCACGCAGGACGAGAGGACGCTAATCGGGGTGGTGATGAACTGTCCAGACAAGCTCACGCGCGACACTGAAATGACCACGCTGTTGAATCGTGGTTTTTCGATCAGTTAAGTTAGATCGCAAATTCGACTTTATGTTATCAGCGCCGCGCGGTCTTAATGAGGATGTAATTCATGAGTTTGATTTGTCACCCTATGATCTGGACTTTAGACGAACTTGCCGAGTTATTAAGTGCGCCCCTTTTTGGGGGAGGAACTGGTGTGACTCCCGTATCTCGTATCATTACATCGGCGGTTGAAGCGCGGCCGGGAGATATTTACACGCCTATTTCTTCTACTTCGGTCGGCTCCGACATTCAACGCGCGATCGCGAACGGTGCTGTGGCTGTGCTTATTCAAGATCAGAAGGTGCCTGACAAAATTCCCGCAATCCGCGTGCCAAACATCCGGAACGCTCTGACAGATTTGGCTGCAGTTGCTAGGGAGCGATTTTCGGGGCGGATAATAGGCGTAACTGGCAGCGTGGGGAAGACGACCACCAAGGACATGCTGGCGCATCTGTTAGCCCACCATGGCGTTACGCACTTTACTGACGCAAATCTAAACTCTGGGAACGCAAACTTAGCTTCTGTCGCGAGCTTGCCAAGTGCGGCAGAATTTTCTGTTCTGGAGATTGCAATGATGGACCTTGGTTCGATCGGCAGGAAGTCCAGCATCGCCAAGCCAGATGTTGCGTTAATTACCGGTATTGGGTTCAGCCATGGTGTTTACCATGCGGATGGTGCTGCGTCTATTCTAAACACCAAGACCGATATGTTTTGGCATCTTGCAGGACTTGGTGTCGCAGTACTTCCATCCCAAGATCGGCATTACGAGGGGATGTTGAGCAGGGCCCATGAGAGCGGAAAAGTTAATCGCGTTATTTCATGTGGGCAACGCGATAATGATAATGTGCAGTTGCTGAAGCATGCTTCGCATCCCACTTATTCGGAGGTCTCCATCAAAGCGGAAGGCTGCGCTTACGAGTACGTGATTTCTCAGCCTGGCGAGCACTTCGTTTGGAATTCCTTGCTTGCGGCCGGTGCGATGCTCGCGGTCGGCGCTCCACTGAGTCGCTTGGGGGCCTTGGCGACGTATGCCCCCACTCGGCGAAGGGTGGAGCGGTTCAGGGTGCCGCTCCGCGATGGCGCCATTGAATTGATTGACGATGGCTACAACGCTGCTCCCGATTCGGTCCGCGCGTTGTTGTCACTATTGGGGAATAGGGATAAAGCGAGCCGCAGAATCTTAATCTTCGGAGATATGCTTGAACTAGGGCCTGAAGAAGTGGAGCATCATCTCGCGCTTGCTCCTGATATAGACAAGGCGAGAATTGATCTTCTGGTCACCGTGGGTCCGAATGCCGAGAAACTGGCCCACGAGGTAAAGACGAGAACGGTTTCGTTTCCTACCGCTGCGGCGGCAGCGAGTGGGGTTCCGAGCCTTCTCCAAAGCAGGGATCTGGTTGCGGTAAAGGGTTCGAATGCGATGAAGCTGATCCGGGTAGTGAATGCGCTTAAGGGCTCCGCGCCGTTGCTCCGGCAGGGCATGCACTGGTCGATTGAGATCGAGGGGTAATGGAGCAGCGTGAGGGGAGATGTGGGACGCGGAAGCGCTGCCCGATCAGTCCCGCTGTAGCAAAAGAAAATACTTCAATCTGAGCCGGCGCTTCCATACCGTGGAACTCATCAGAACTCGCAAAGTGAGTCTCAAGCCCAAGTCGGGATCGATCTACATTCGGCGTGACGAGTAAGCGGGTTCTTACCTCGCGCGCCTCCTCAGCAATGAAAAACAACCGGTGCATCCTCCTGTCGAGCTTTAGCTAACACCGTAGTGGCCAGCCTTGTCTGGCATCACATCTAATATGCCAAGCTGCGAGTGATGGGGAATGTCGGTGTCCAAGTCGAGCCAACGCAGCACGTCGTGATCGGTTTTTCGTGAAATCCCGATACAGCAACCAAATGGCATCGCGTTGCCCTTGAGCCGCTGAGGCCTCTACCAAGTATTCGGGCCCGCTGTCAGTGCGCAGTGTCCGCGACGGCCACCGCAGGTACGGTAGCTGTTTGAGAATGTGGTCAGCATCGTTTGAATCCGAATACCTTCGCCCATGGCTGCTGATCGAAATCCGACCAGCCCAAGGTTGCTTGCGGCCGGTTGGCGCAGCTTTTTAGCTTTCGCCCAGCCGGCAGCTAACGCCGGTAATCTGCATCAAGATAGGCGCCAGATCGGCTTAATGCGCTAAGCCAGACGCGCTAGACGGTGGCGCATGGCTGACAAAGTGGCAGTTGTGGGCGAATCATCCGGATCGTCTGTCGCGGCGTTGTGGGGCTGGAAAGGTGCCTGTATCCCGGAAGCCTCATGCGAGCTAGTCCTGAGCGTCGACATGGGTCGATGTATAAGTACAGGTGCGCGGCCCACGAGTCCCCTCGAGCTGAATGCTTTCCCCCGTGTACACACCGGTGAGTGACACTGGTCCGGGTTGCTGGTCTGGAATCTTGTAGCGGCCAGTCAATGCAACCTCGTTCCCCGTCACCTCTCCGCTCCACGTCTCGAAACGTGCGCCTTCCGGCTCAATGCCGAGATCCTCAGTAGTGATGCGGTTGCCTTGGATCAACAACGGGACCTCACGCTCGAAGCCGGGCCATTTGCCGGTTCCGCTGCACGACAACGTGCCGGTCACGTGTACGCTCTGCGGCAGCTCGTCTGCCGCGGGCTCGGTTTCCTGAGTGCATCCGGCTAGAACGAGCGATGCTGCAGCCAAGGACAGGAGAGTCAGTTGGCCGTGCCGGTCGCGTAGCTTGGATTTGTGCATTGTTTGATCCTGACGATGTGGCTCCGGTGAGCCATCAATGTAATCACTGTGATACACCCCCGAGCACGCTGACAGGCACCGCCCTCGGTTCGATCTGGTGCTTTCACCCCAAGCTATACCATAGTACATGAGCCCGGCTTCCTGGTATTCCTCGGGGTTCCCGATGATGCGGCCATCGAACATGGTCGAAGTTGCAAGATTCTTGCGCATCCCGTTGAGTCCGGGGGCCAGAACTTCTTCCCTTCGACAACCAGCACAAGCCTCGGCTTCGTTCAGACCGGAGGCGGATACCGCGCACAACGCCACGTCCTCCCGCGACCCGTAGGTTCGGCGCGTCCTCCACGCCGAATGGTATGCCCGCACGACGCCGGCGACAGTCTTGGCACTGGCGTTGAGCGTGCCGTCGAGGTGTTCGGCGACGGCGAGAGTTTTGGACATGAGTTCTGGAACTCCTGTCATGTCACGTGCGTGGAGGAACGGAGCTGCTGCCGATAAGCGCCCTCCATTACGTCTGCGTCCTTGACCATCACGCCCTTGCGCGCTTGGTCGGCGCTTCGTGCAGGGCGGTGGTGCTCAGCGTGTCGACGCCCCGACGCCGGGCTCGGCGAAAGGAATCGATTCCATCGGCTTGCTCTTTGCCTTCATGATGGGCGGGCAGCTTGATGAAGCGCGGCGCGTTGAGGCGCAGGTTACGAGCGATCGTCGCGACGACGACCTCGGCCGCCGAGCGCTTGCGCGCAACCGCAGCACCTCTTCCAGTGCGATCGCGTCAGACGTGGACCCGGTATCCTGTTGCTCCGCCCCAGCGGCGGAATTAGTGAAATCCAAAGGAGTGATCCCTTGCCTACTTGGCTCGTGACTGGCGGCGCCGGTTTCATCGGCGGAAATTTTGTGCTCGAAGCCGTGGCGCGTGGCGTGCACGTGATCAATCTGGACGCGCTGACCTACGCGGGAAATCCGCACACGCTGGCGTCGCTGGACGGCAATCCCGATCATGTGTTCGTGCATGGCGACTTTGGTGATCGAGCGCTGGTATCGCGCCTGCTGGCCGAGCACCAGCCTGATGCGGTGCTGAATTTTGCCGCCGAAAGCCATGTCGACCGTTCCATCGATGGTCCCGGCACATTCATTCAGACCAACGTTGTCGGCACTCTGGGTCTGCTCGAGACGACGCGCGATTACTGGAAGGTGCTCCCAGCCGAAAAGGGTCGGGCATTCCGCTTCCTGCACGTCTCCACCGACGAGGTGTACGGTACCTTGGGCGAGACCGGCAAGTTTTCCGAGACCACGCCTTACGCGCCGAATTCACCATACTCGGCGTCCAAGGCCGCTTCCGACCACCTGGTCCGCGCGTTCCACCACACGTACGGATTGCCGGCGCTGACGACGAACTGCTCGAACAACTACGGTCCCTACCACTTCCCGGAGAAGCTCATCCCGCTGGTAATCGCCAAGGCGCTGGCCGGCGAGCCGTTGCCGGTCTATGGCGACGGACAGCAGGTCCGTGACTGGCTGTTCGTGAGCGATCATTGCGAGGCGATCCGCATGGTGCTTGCCAAGGGCCGGGTCGGTGAGACCTACAACGTCGGTGGCGATTCGGAGCGCAGGAACCTTGAGGTCGTCGAAACGATCTGCCGCCTGCTCGACGCGCGTCGGCCGCGCGAGGACGGCCGGCCGCGCAGCAGTCAGATCACGTTCGTGGCCGACCGGCCCGGACACGACCGCCGCTACGCGATCGATGCGTCGAAGCTCAAGGAGGAACTCGGCTGGCGACCGCAGCACACATTCGAAAGTGGCATCGAAGCGACGGTCGACTGGTACCTGGCCAACCAGGACTGGGTGCAGCGGATCCTCGACGGCAGTTATCGCCTGGAGCGGATCGGTACGGCGGCCTGATGCTCGACGACGCGTCCCCCTCATCCGCCCTCCGGGCACCCTTCTCCCGCAAGCGAAGGAATACGCAAGAATTCTCCCGATGACACAGCGCAAGGGCATCATCCTGGCCGGCGGCTCCGGCACGCGGCTGTATCCCATCACCAAGGGTGTCAGCAAGCAGCTGCTGCCGGTGTATGACAAGCCGATGATCTATTACCCGCTCAGCGTGCTGATGCTGGCGGGCATCCGCGAGGTGCTGATCATCAACACGCCGCACGAGCAGGCACTGTTCCAAGCGCTGCTTGGCGACGGGTCGCAGTGGGGGATGGAGTTCCGGTACGCAGTGCAGCCGAGTCCGGACGGACTGGCGCAGGCTTACCTGATCGGCCGCGACTTCGTCGGCGGCAAGCCGAGCTGTCTGGTGCTGGGCGACAACATCTTCCACGGCCACGGTCTGACCGATACGCTGCAGCGTGCCGATGCGCGTGGCGACGGCGCAACGGTGTTCGGTTACTGGGTCAACGATCCCGAACGCTATGGTGTGGCCGAGTTCGATGCCGACGGCAAGGTCGTCGACATCGCCGAGAAGCCCGAGAAGCCACGTTCGAACTACGCGGTGACGGGCCTGTACTTCTACGATGGGCGTGCCAGTGATTACGCCGCCGAGCTCGAGCCGTCACCGCGCGGCGAGTTGGAGATCACCGATCTCAACCGCCGGTACCTTGACGACGGTGCGTTGTATCTCGAACAGCTCGGCCGCGGCTATGCATGGCTCGATACCGGCACCCATCAATCCTTGCACGAGGCCTCGAACTTCATCCAGACCATCCAGGACCGCCAGGGCCTGCAGGTGTGCTGCCCGGAGGAGATCGCGTTCGGCAACGGCTGGATCGACGCCGAGCAGCTGTCCGCACTCGCCAGGCCGCTGTCCAAGAACGGGTATGGCCAGTACCTGATGTCGCTCGTCGAGCGCGGAGTGGTGCGTTGAAGATCATCGAAACGAAACTGCCGGGCGCTGTCGTCATCGAGCCGGCCGTGTTCGGTGACGCGCGCGGCTTCTTCTTCGAGACCTGGAATGCCGAACGGTTCGGCCAGCACGGTCTGCCGACGAACTTCGTGCAGAGCAACGTCTCGTCCTCTGCCAAGGGCGTGCTGCGCGGCCTGCATTACCAGTGGCCGCGGCCGCAGGGCAAGCTGGTCAGCGTGCTGCGAGGCGAGGTGCTCGATGTTGCCGTCGACATCCGCCGCGGTTCGCCGACGTTCGGGCAGTGGGAGGGTGTGATCCTGAGCGAGGAGAACAAGCGCCAGTTCTGGATTCCAGAAGGCTTCGCACATGGTTTCACGGTGCTGTCCGATAGCGCGGTCTTCAGCTACCTGTGCACCGACGTGTATGTGAAGGAAGCCGATGCCGGCGTGCGTTGGAACGACCCGTCGATCGGTATCGACTGGCAGGTCGACGCACCTCTGCTGTCGGACAAAGACACCCATGCGCCGCTGCTGGCCGACATTGCCGAGGATCGGCTGCCGGTGTTCGCGGCATGACCTCACTGGTCTTCGGGGCGAACGGACAGGTGGGGCAGGAGCTGCTGCGTGCACTCGCGCCCCTGTGCGATGTGATCGGCACGACTCGTAGCGGCACGTTGCCCGATGGCAGTGCCTGCCTGACCGCGGACTTTTCGGATCCCGGATCGGTGGTCGCGCTGCTCGATGCGGCGCGGCCGACGCGCGTGATCAATGCCGCCGCGTACACCGCGGTCGACAAAGCCGAGAGCGAGCCCGCAGCTGCACAAGCCGCGAACGCGGAGACCCCGGGCGCCATCGCACGTTGGTGCGCAGCGCACGATGTGCCCCTGGTGCATTACTCCACCGACTACGTGTTCGACGGCAGCGGCACGCGTCCGTATCGGTCCGACGACGCTACCGCGCCGCTCGGCGTCTATGGCGCCAGCAAGCTCGCGGGCGAGGAGGCGATCCGCGCCGCCGGTGGTCGGCACCTGATCTTCCGCACCGCGTGGGTCTACGCGGTGCACGGCCAGAACTTCCTGCGCACGATGCTGCGCGTCGGTGCCGAGCGCGACGTGTTGCGCGTGGTCGCCGACCAGGTCGGCACGCCGACACCCGCGGCGTTGATCGCCGACGTCACCACGCAGATCCTGCGTGCCGACGATGGGGCATCCGGCACCTGGCATCTGACGGCGACCGGCGAGACCAGCTGGCACGGATTCGCGCAGGCGATCTTCGAAGGCGCGGTCGAGCGCGGCCT
>Ga0160437_1000114_pt1 | contig 47477 bp, 41 predicted proteins | sample HID1975I_E0MG_FD_108227 | JGI IMG/M metagenome (GOLD analysis project Ga0160437, IMG submission 108227) | Enriched soil microbial communities from UW Madison campus, WI, USA - HID1975I_E0 MG | ecosystem: Environmental > Terrestrial > Soil > Unclassified | place: USA: Madison, Wisconsin... | reverse complement strand
GCGGTCAGCCGCGAGACGGCGGTGGAAATGGTCTCGGGGGCGCTGGTCAATTCCGGCGCGACCATCGCCGTGGCGGTGACCGGCATCGCCGGCCCGGGCGGCGGCAGCGACGACAAGCCGGTCGGCACGGTCTGGATCGGCTGGAAGCGCCGTGGCGGCTACGCCCGCGCCGAGGTCTTCCATTTCGCCGGCGACCGCGACTGCGTGCGCCGGCAGACGGTGGCCGCGGCGCTGCGGGGGCTGGGGGAGTTGTAGAACCGGTCCGTTAGTAGTATTACTACTAACCATGGACCTGTCCGATACCCAGCAAGCCATCCTCGCCCTGATCGCCGAGCGCATCGAGGCCGAGGGCATGCCGCCGTCGCAGACGGAGATCGCCCGCGCCTTCGGCTTCAGCGGGGTGCGCGCGGCGCAGTACCACCTCGACGCGCTGGAAGCCGCCGGCGCCATCGAGCGCGTGCCCGGCCGCGCGCGCGGCATCCGCCTGCTGCACGCGCCCGAAGCCGCGCAGCGCGAGCTGGCGCTGCCGGCATCGGCCAACGAGGACGTGCTGGAGCTGCCCGTGCTGGGACAGGTCGCGGCCGGCCTGCCGATTGGCGCCGACATCGGCTCCGAGCAGGTGGTACTGATGGATCGCGCCTTCTTTTCGCCGGCACCCGATTACCTGCTGAAGGTAAAAGGCGACTCGATGCGCGACGAAGGCATCTTCGACGGCGACCTGATCGGCGTGCACCGCACCGCGGACGCCCGCTCGGGGCAGATCGTGATCGCCCGCATCGACGACGAGATCACGGTCAAGCTGCTGAAGGTCGGCAGGGACCGCATCCGCCTGCTGCCGCGCAATCCCGATTTCGAGCCCATCGACGTGATGCCCGACCAGGACTTCGCCATCGAGGGCCTGTACTGCGGCCTGGTGAGGCCGAACCGGTGACCGCCCGCTGCGCGGGCGGGGCTTTCCCGCACACTCCCCGCGGCATTTCCCGACCCGCCGGCGCGGCGTGCACCGACTGCATCGGCCACGGCACCGCGGCCATCCTGCGCCTGTCGGCCGCGGTCGCAGCCCCTGCGACCACGCCCGGCCACACTCTTTCCAACGCCCCATACACACCATGACGAGGACCACCACGATGGACGAGAACAAGAAGCGCGCGCTCTCCGCGGCCCTGACCCAGATCGAGAAGCAGTACGGCAAGGGCTCGGTCATGCGCATGGGCGACCGCGTCGCCGAAGTGGTGCCGGTGATCCCGACCGGCTCGTTGCTGCTCGATACCGCCCTGGGCATCGGCGGCCTGCCGCGCGGCCGCGTGGTCGAGATCTACGGCCCGGAGTCCTCGGGCAAGACCACGCTGACCCTGCAGACCATCGCGCAGTGCCAGAAGCTGGGCGGCGTGTGCGCCTTCATCGACGCCGAGCACGCGCTCGATCCCACCTACGCGCAGAAGCTGGGCGTCAACGTCGAGGACCTGCTGGTCTCGCAGCCCGACACCGGCGAGCAGGCGCTGGAAATCGCCGACATGCTGGTGCGCTCCAACGCCGTGGACATGGTGGTCATCGACTCGGTCGCCGCGCTCACCCCGCGCGCCGAGATCGAGGGCGAGATGGGCGACCAGCTGCCCGGCCTGCAGGCGCGGCTGATGAGCCAGGCCCTGCGCAAGCTCACCGGCAACATCAAGCGCAGCAACTGCATGGTGTTCTTCATCAACCAGCTGCGCCACAAGATCGGCGTCATGATGCCGGGGCAGAGTCCGGAAACCACCAGCGGCGGCAATGCGTTGAAGTTCTATGCCTCGGTGCGCATGGACATCCGCCGCATCGGCTCGGTCAAGAAGGGCGACGAGATCATCGGCAACCAGACCAAGATCAAGGTGGTCAAGAACAAGATGGCGCCGCCGTTCAAGCAGGTCATCACCGAGATCCTCTACGGCCAGGGCATCAGCCGCGAGGGCGAACTGATCGACATGGGCGTGGACGCCAAGCTGGTCGAGAAGTCCGGTGCCTGGTACAGCTGCGACGGCGAGCGCATCGGGCAGGGCAAGGAGAACGCCCGCCAGTACCTCAAGGACAACCCGGAAGTCGCCGCCAGGATCGAGGCCGCGCTGCGCGAGAAACTCGCGCCGGCGGTGGTGGTGGCCGAGGACAAGGCCGAGGAAGAAGACACCAAGGCCTGACCTGCCTGATGCGTTCCCCGGATCGCCACGACACGCCTGCAGCCGGGGCACCGGCCGGCGAAGGCCGGCGCAGGCGCCGCCGGCCGGAGCCGACCCCGGCACAGCGCGCGCTGGGGCTGCTGGTGCGGCGCGAACACTCGCGCAAGGAGCTGGCCACCAAGCTGGCCGCGCGCGGCGTGCCCCCCGAAGAGGCGAGCGCCGCCGTCGAGCGGATGGCGGCCGAGGGCTGGCAGGACGACGCCCGTTTCGCCGAAAGCCTGGCCCGTTCGCGTGCCGGTTCCGGCTACGGCCCGCTGCGGATCCGCGCCGAGCTGGGTACCCACGGCCTGGACGAGGCCGTGATCGCCCGCGCCTTCGACGCCCTGGCCGAAGCCGGCGGGGACGACTGGATTGCGCGCGCGCGGGACCTGGTCAAACGCCGCTTCGGCGACGGCCTCGCCACCGATATCGCCCGCCGGCGCAAGGCGGCCGATTTCCTCCTGCGCCGGGGCTTCGATGGCGACACGATCCGGCGCGTGACCCGTGGTAGTCCCGACGACGATTGAGCGGGGCGTCGGCGCGCGAAAACGCGTTCCGGCACGGGCCTGCGGCCTGTTAATCTAGGGAATTGGGTCGCCAGACAGGCGCCGTGTCCGGGTTATTTGCCGCGGATCCGGTACCGGGTCGCGCCCGCCAGCCCAGACGCCAGCCAGAGCATGTCCACCAAGACCCCGACCACCGCCGACATCCGCCGCGACTTCCTCGATTTCTTCGCCGCCCGTGGCCACACCATCGTGCCCTCGGCATCGCTGGTCCCCGGCAATGATCCGACCCTGCTGTTCACCAACTCCGGCATGGTCCAGTTCAAGGACGTGTTCCTCGGCGCCGAGAAGCGCAGCTACGTGCGCGCGGCGGACGTCCAGCGCTGCCTGCGCGCCGGCGGCAAGCACAACGACCTCGACCAGGTCGGTTACACGGCCCGCCACCACACCTTCTTCGAGATGCTGGGCAACTGGTCGTTCGGCGACTACTTCAAGAAGGACGCCATTGCCTGGTCGTGGGAACTGCTGACGAAAGTCTGGAAGATCCCGGCCGGGCGCCTGCTGGTCACCGTCTACCAGACCGACGACGAGGCCTACGGCATCTGGCGCGACGACGTCGGCGTGCCGGAAGACCGCATCATCCGCATCGGCGACAACAAGGGCGCGCCGTACGCCTCCGACAATTTCTGGCAGATGGCCGACACCGGCCCCTGCGGCCCGTGCACCGAGATCTTCTACGACCACGGCGCGCACATCGCCGGCGGGCCTCCGGGCTCGCCCGACGAGGACGGCGACCGCTTCATCGAGATCTGGAACCTGGTGTTCATGCAGTTCGACCGCCAGCCCGACGGCAGCCTGCAGCCGCTGCCGGCGCCGTGCGTGGACACCGGCATGGGCCTGGAGCGCCTGGCCGCGGTGTTGCAGGGCGTGCACGGCAACTACGAGATCGACCTGTTCCAGGTGCTGATCCGCAAGGCCGCCGAACTGACCGGTACCACGGACCTGGAGAACAAGTCGCTGCGCGTGATCGCCGACCACATCCGCGCCTGCAGCTTCCTGATCGTCGACGGCGTGCTGCCCTCCAACGAGGGCCGCGGCTACGTGCTGCGCCGGATCATACGCCGCGCGCTGCGCCACGGCTGGATGCTGGGCGTGCGCCAGCCGTTCTTCCACAAGCTCGTCGCCACCGTCGACGAATTGATGGGCGAGGCCTACCCGGAGCTCCGCCGCAGCCGCGAGCTGGTCGAGCGCGCACTGAAGGCCGAGGAAGAGCGCTTCGCCGAGACGCTCGATTCGGGCATGCGCATCTTCGACGAGATCGCCGCGCGCAGCGGCGACGCGAAGGGTGGCACGATCCCCGGTGCCGATGCGTTCCGTCTCTACGACACCTACGGCTTCCCGGTCGACCTCACCGCCGACATCGCGCGCGAGCGCGGCCTGTCGGTGGACATGGCCGGCTTCGAGGCCGCGATGGAACACCAGCGCGAAACCGCGCGCGCGGCAGGCAAGTTTTCGTCCAGCACCGGCCTGCCGGCCGACCTGGTCGCGAAGCTGCAGCCGACCGGTTTCCTCGGCTACGACACGCTCGCCGCCGGTGGCCTGGACGTGGTCGCGCTGCTGCGCGACGGCCGCCCGGTCGATTCGATCGAAGCGGGCGACGAGGCAGTCGTGTTCCTCGACCGCACCCCGTTCTACGCCGAGTCCGGCGGCCAGGTCGGCGACATCGGCGAGCTGGACGGGCAGGGCGTGCGCTTCTGCGTATCCGACACGCAGAAGTACGCCGGCCAGTTCCATGGCCACGTCGGCAGGCTCGCCGCCGGCACGCTGGAGATCGGCGACCACGTCGTCGCCTCGGTCGACGGCGCGCGACGCGGCGCCACCATCCTCAACCACAGCGCCACCCACCTGCTGCACGCCGCGCTGCGCAGCGTGCTGGGCACGCATGTCACCCAGAAGGGCTCGCTGGTCGCGCCCGACCGTCTGCGCTTCGACTTCTCCCATTTCCAGCCGATGACGGCCGCGGAGCTGGCCGAGGTCGAGCGCCGCGTCAACGCCGACATCCGCGCCAACCACGCCGCGGAAGTGCACCAGATGGGCATGCAGGAGGCGCTGGACTTCGGCGCGATGGCGCTGTTCGGCGAGAAATACGGCGAACGCGTGCGCGTGCTGCGCATGGGCGACGCCTCGACCGAACTGTGCGGCGGCACCCACGTTGCCCGCACCGGCGACATCGGCCTGTTCAAGATCGTCTCCGAGGGCGGCGTGTCGGCCGGCGTGCGCCGGATCGAGGCGCTGACCGGGCAGGGCGCGCTCGACCACGTTGCCGCCGAAGAGCGGCAGCTGGATGAGGCCGCGCACCTGCTGGGCGGCACCCCGGCCGAGGCCGCTGCCAAGCTGCGCGTCCTGCTGGACCGGCAGAAGAAGCTCGAGCGCGAACTCGAGTCAATGAAGGCCAAGGCCGCCAGCGGTGCCACCGCGGACCTCGCTTCCAGCGCCGTGGAGGTCGACGGCATCAAGGTGCTCGCCGCGCGGCTGGAAGGCTTCGACGCCAAGGCATTGCGCGAGGCGGTCGATCGCCTCAAGCAGCAGCTGGGCGATACCGTCGTCCTGCTCGCCGGCGCCAGCGGCGGCAAGGCGGCCCTGGTCGCCGGTGTCGGTGGCGCGGCGCTGAAGCGGGTCAAGGCCGGGGACCTGCTGTCCCACGTGGCCGGGCTGACCAACGGAAAGGGCGGCGGGCGTCCGGACATGGCCCAGGGCGGCGGCGAAGACGGGCCGGCACTGGCGGCCGCGCTCGAGGGCGTCCCCGGCTGGGTCGCTGGCCGCCTGCAGGCTGCATGAATAGTGCCCCAAGGCATGACCTTTGACTGGTTGCCGGTGGCCGGTATCAGCCCTTAACATCGTTCTCTTTTCCGACTTGTAAACGTTTTTTCGGCGTGAACCGCCGGAAGCGTCCGGCCGGGTTTGCCCGGTTGGCCCATGGAGACAGACAAATGTTGATCCTCACCCGCCGCGTCGGCGAAACCCTGATGATCGGAGACTCGGTCACCGTGACCGTGCTCGGCGTCAAGGGCAATCAGGTGCGCATCGGTATCACGGCACCCAAGGACGTGGCCGTTCATCGCGAGGAAATCTACGAGCGCATCCAGCGCGGCGAAGACGCCGAGTCCGGCGCCAAGGCAGCTGGATCGACGGGAGGTTTGCCGGACCCCGAATGACCCGGTATCCTTCGCGTCCTGTTTCGCCGCCGGCCTGATGCCGGTGTCGACAGGCCCGGAGAGTTGCCCGAGTGGCTGAAGGGGCTCCCCTGCTAAGGGAGTATAGGGTTTATAGCTCTATCGAGGGTTCGAATCCCTCACTCTCCGCCAGTTCAAGTACCACCCCGCGAATGTTCCCGCATCAACTGCACGACGCCCCGAGGGCTACGCGCAGGAAGGAACGATCAAGGGATTTTGATTGACGGACCTGCCGGTATTCCGGCAAAATTCCGCTTCTGTTTCACACGCGCCCGTAGCTCAGCTGGATAGAGCACCAGGCTACGAACTTGGGGGTCGGAGGTTCGAATCCTTCCGGGCGCGCCATCTGAAAAGTATTAGGGCCAACGGGCTAGCGCTCGTTGGCCCTTTTGCTTTTTCGGGTCGGGGCTGTCCCCGTGCCCATTCCGTGCCCGAGCCCCTCCCGGGTGCGTGCCCAAACCAAGAAAATTACTCAAAACGCTTGGTGGTCCTACCATTTGCGATGTGGGGGCATCATCCCTCATGAATGGCTTTCAGTTCGCGTGGCCACATCAATGCGTGGCTGTTTGCGCAGCGGCAACAGGGGAATGGTGTTGGAAGGAGTCGCGGCACCCCGCGCACGGGTACTGATTCGGGACGAGGAATGGCTGGTCCGGCGCAGTAAGGCGGTTGCCTCACGCGTGGGAGGTCAGGCGCTCCGGCACCGGCTTGGTCTTTTCCAGGCCAAAGCGCGTGTATGCCCATACGAAGGCGAAAAACCCGAAGTAGATGGCCGTCCAGAAGCGCCCGAACCAGGTCTCGATGCGGTTGGCGTCGACGTCGTGGCCAAGCCAGTGCGGGAGTGCCTGGGCGAACACGCCCGCGCCGATGGCGCCGAGCATCAGGAACGACAATGCGAACAAGACGAGCGCAACCTTGTAGCCCTGGCCGCGGTAGCGGATTGACTTCACCTTCCCGCGATCCAGCCACGGCATTAAGAACAGTACGGCGATTGCCGCGAACATGACCAGCACGCCCCACAGCTTGATCCCGAGGAACGCGGGCACGACGCGCAACATCGCGTAGTAGGGGGTGAAGTACCACACCGGCTTGATGTGTTCCGGCGTCACCAGGCGGTTGGCCTCGACGAAGTTGTCGTGCTCGAGGAACCAGCCGCCGAAGGTGGGGGCAAAGAAAATGATGAAGGCACCCACGAGCAGGAACACGGCCGTGCTGAGAAGATCCTCGACGCTGTAATAGGGATGGAAGGGAATGCCGTCGAGTGGCACGCCTTTCGCATCGAGGCTGTCGCCGATCTCGATCCCGTCCGGATTGTTGGAGCCCATCTCGTGCAGCGCCAGGATATGGATCGTCACCAGCAACAGCAGCGCCAGCGGCAACGCGATCACGTGCAACGCGAAGAAGCGGTTGAGGGTGGCGTCGCCCGGCAGGTAGTCGCCCATGATCCATTCGGTCAGGCCGTTGCCGACGACGGGTATCGCGCCGAACAGCGAGATGATCACCTTGGCGCCCCAGAACGACATCTGGCCCCACGGCAGCACGTAACCCATGAACGCCTCGGCCATCAGCACCAGATACACCAGCATCCCCAGCACCCAGACCAGCTCGCGCGGCTTCTTGTACGACCCGTACAGCAGCGCGCGGAACATGTGCAGGTAGACGACGACGAAGAACAGCGAGGCACCGGTGCTGTGCATGTAGCGGATCAGCCAGCCCCACGGCACGTCGCGCATGATGTACTCGACCGACGAGAATGCTTCGGCCGCGGACGGCTTGAAGTGCATCGCCAGGAAGATGCCCGTGAACAGCTGGTTGACCAGCGCCACTCCCGCCAACGCGCCGAACAGGTACCAGACGTTGAAGTTCTTCGGCGCGTAATAGGTCGCGGTGTGGGCCGAGACGAAAGACAGCCAGGGCAGGCGCTCCTCGATCCAGCCCAGCAGGCGGTTCTTCGGATGCAGGCGGACGATCTTCAGGGCCATGGCTTCATCACTCCCGGCTCTAGTCCGGCGATGACTCGTCGAGGGCGATGACGTGCTTGATGCCTTGGCGGAACATCTTGGTGTAGGGGCAGATGCGCTCCGTGCTGCGGACCAGTTCCGCCGCGAGTGCGCGATCGAGGCCGGGCAGGCTGATCCGGGCTTCGGCCGTGAGCAGGAACAGACCGTCGACCGGGTCCCGGGCGGCGGTCACGGTGGCTTCCACGCTGGCATCGTCCAGGGCGATCCCGGCGCGCGCGGCGAGCAGGCTCAAGGCGCCATGGAAACAGGCTGCGTAGCCCGCAGCCAGCAACTGCTCGGGATTGGTGCCGCCACCCGGTCCGCCGAGTTCCAGCGGCAGGCGCATGGCGACGTCGAGTGCGCCGTCATCGGATTTCACGATGCCCGAAGCGCGTCCATGCGCGGCTTCCCCGCCGGTCACGCGTACGCGACCGGTGTAGATCGGTTTGGCGTCCTCGCCGTGGTACTTGTCCAGAAGGCTCTGCGGAGGTGGCTGTAAAGGCGTCACGGGAAGACCATTGGTGTGATCGGAGATGCGGATGGGCGAGGCCGGTACACGGCTCGCATCACGACGCTTGCGCATGCGGCGCGTCGGTTGGAACGAAGCGGGGCTGGTCGACGACCCAGCGCTCGAAGCTCAGTTCGCCGTGCCAGGCAGACGCGCCCGGCATCAGGGTGTCGTTGTCGAGTTCGGCGCCGAAGTAGGGTGCGTGCACATCGCTGACCACGTCGCGCGGATCTCCGGTGATCGCCATGAAGCGCTTGGCCAGGCTGGCCAGCGACTCGCTCTGGGGGCCGGCGATTTCGATGATGCCGTTGATCGGTGCCTCCTGTGCCAATCGCGCCACGTTCCTGGCGACGTCCGCGGCGGCGATGGGCTGCACCAGCGCCGGTGACAGCCGCACCGTGTTGCCGTCGGCGGCCGACTGGATCATGCGCGGCAAGAACTCGAAGAACTGGGTGGAATGGATGATGGTGTAGGGCATGCCGGACTCGCGGACCAGGGCTTCCTGCGCGATCTTGCCGCGGAAATAGCCACTGGCTTCCAGTTTCTCGGTACCCACTACCGACAGCGCCACGTGGTGGCCGACGCCGGCCCTGGCTTCGGCGCCCAGCACGTTGCGGCCTGCGGTCTGGAAGAAGTCGAGCACTGCGGCGTCTTCGAACGAGGGCGAATTCGCCAGATCGATGACCACGTCCGCTCCTGCCATGGCGGCGTCCAGGCCCGCGCCGGTCAGGATGTCGATGCCGGTGGAGGGCGCCGCCGCAATCACCTCGTGACCTTGTCCGGCCAGTCGCGAGACGACCTTGCTGCCAATGAGTCCGGTACCACCGATCACTACGAATTTCATGTTGTTTCTCCACGCTGGGATTTGGGGGGAGGGCGATTGGAGTCCCGTTTCCGGGAGTGCCGGAACACCTGGGGATGCTAGGGAGCGTGCGTCGATGGCAGAAGACTCGTGTCGGCCTGCATGGTGTTGCCCTTTGCGCACCAATCCCGTGCGCTTCGACTGTGCCGACAAGACGCTTGCGCAAACCGGCGGTGGCAGCCGCGGCAATGGCACTGTTTCCGAGTGCGCAACACCATGCGTACACCCTCGGGTCTACCGCGAGGCCGAGGCGCTATCTAACGTCGGTCCCGGGCGCGGAAACCTTCGCGCCATCCCTGACCTCCCCCTTTCCAAGGAGCATCGACATGAGCCAACGCGCCGATTTCATGCAGCAATCCCCGGAACTGACCAGGAAGCTCGTCGAGCTCGACGCGCTGTTCAAGAAGACGACCATCGAGGAGTCGATCCAGGACCTGGTGAAGATTCGCGCCTCGCAAATCAACGGCTGCGCCTTCTGCCTGGACATGCACGTCAAGCAGGCCACGATCCGCGGTGAGCGTCCGCTGCGCATCCTCCATCTCCCCGCATGGCGCGAGTCGCCGTTGTTCAACCCGCGCGAGCGCGCGTCGCTGGCATGGGCCGAAGTGCTCACGCAGATCCCGGCGCAGGGCGTGGCCGACGACTACTACGAGCGGGTCCGCGCGCAACTCTCGGAAAAGGAAATGTCCGACCTGGCGTTCATCGTTGCGTCGATCAATGCCTGGAACCGGATCAACATCGGTTTCAGGACCGTGCCCGGCAGCCGCGACAAGGCGTACGGACTGGACAAGGCGAACCTCGCCTGATCCAAGGCATCGGCCGGGCACCGCCGGTGCCCGATCTCCCCCACGTCCCCCAAAAGGAGCCTTCGATGAGCATCCATCATTGCCTCGGCTTTTGCCTGCTGCTCTCGTCAACCGTGGCGATGGCGCAGGAACCTGTCGCCGCCGCGCCATCGCCGATCGCCACGCCGGTCATGACCCATCCATTGCCCGAGTTTCCGGGCAAGGAAGTCCTGCTCCTGTCGGTCGAGTTCCCGCCGGGCGCGGTCGATCCGGTCCATCGCCACGATGCCGAAGCGTTCGTCTATGTCCTGGAAGGAAACGTCATCATGGGCGTTGCCGGTGGCAGCGAAGTCACCTTGGGTCCCGGCGATACCTTTCATGAGCACCCCGAAGACCTGCACACGGTCGGGCGCAATGCCAGTTCACGGAAGCCGGCCAGGTTCCTCGCGTTCCTGATCAAGGACGCCGGCAAGCCCGCGGTGATTCCCGCCGACTGAGGCCCGCGCCACGAATCTCTGTCAGAGCCGTGTCTTTCCCAGGCATTCTGGGGCCCCGGGTAGAACCGGGGCTTTTTCTCCGGCGCGGATCCTGGGGGAGCAACGCGCCGATGCAATGTCGGGCGTCGAACGCAAACTGATCGGGGGAGGACACGAAACGGTGCGGCTTCGTGACATCACACGAAAGACATGCCAGTTGCGCGCGTGCGAAGTCCGGTGCCGATGGGCGAGCGTGATCGCGGAGAACCACCGCCCGGGCAAGACCGACCGCAGGTCCGGAGCCCGCGGTCGCGGATCGCCCGGCCGGTTCGCGGAACCGCGCTACTCCTCGAACGGGGATTCCAGCAGCGCTTCCACCGCCGAAGGCGGATCGTAATCCGGCACGAAACGCTTGCCGAAATCCCTGGCGAAGTTGTCGTATGTGGTCTCGGGTCGCGCCTCGGCGATCCTGCAAACCGCATGCGCGAAGCGATGCTTCATGCCCAGGCGGGGGAACGTCTCGAGGATCCGCGCCATATCGGCTCGCGGAATCGACTCATGGTGCCATCCACCCCAGTCGACGCCAACACCCAGGGTGCACAGCGCGGCTTCGGTTTCCTTGTGGAGGCAGATCGAGGGCGTGGAGTTGAGCGCGATGCTGTCCCAGACCAGTTGGGCGCGACGTTCATCCAGGCCCTCGCGGCGGACAAACGCACGCGCGGCGTTGGCGCCTTCCACCTCGAAGCGGAGAGGACCACTGGCTGCCTTCGTCAGGCCGAGATCGTGCAGCAGCGTCGCAACGGCCAGCACTTCGGCATCGTAAGGTTCGCCCTTCTGCTCCGCCAGTATGACTGCGAACAGCCAGGATCGCATGACGTGGTTGAAAAGGTAGGGGTCGGAGTTTTCGCGCACGTACTCGAGGGCCCGCGAGACCAGGAGCGTGTCAGGCACAGTGATTCCGGCCAAAGTACGCGTGGCGGGCTCGGGGGAATGGCGAGAGTGCGGGGGCGGGGCGATGCGCGACAGCGCTTGCATGGGAATCCCTCCTATGGAGATCCGGTTGGCGCAAGCAGGTCCAGCACCGCGTCGGCGAATGCCCGTGGTGCTTCCTGCGGCAGGTTGTGTCCGACGCCATCGACGATGCGATGCGTCCTGCGACCGGCAAACAGCGCCGCGCTGGACTTGCCGTCCGTCGCCGGAACAACGCCGTCCGCATCACCGTCCAGGGTGATCGCGGGCACGGTAATCGGCGGCAGCGAGGCCAGCCGGTTCTCGATTTCCCGATAGCGGGCGAACCCATCCGCCAAACCCATCCGGTGACGATACGAATGAATCACGACGTCTACGAAATCCGGGTTGTCGAAGGCCTCTGCGCTGCGCTCGAACGTCGCATCGTCGAATGCCCAGGTCGGTGAATTGTTCTCCCACAGGATCCGCGCGACTTCCCTTCGGTTTGCCGTCAATCCAGCGCGGCCACGTTCGCTCTGGAAGTAATGCTGGTACCACAGGCCCCATTCGATGCGTGCGGGCGCAGGCCGTCCCGCGTGCGCAATATCCTGGATCAGGTAGCTGTTCACGGAGACCAGGCCACGACACCGGTGAGGCCAAAGCGCGGCAGCCACGCACGCGGCCCGGCCACCCCAGTCGTAGCCAGCCAGGACGGCGCTGTGCATCCCCAGGGCATCCATCAGGTCGATGACATCCGCTCCGATCGCGCCCTGCTGTCCCGCGCGCGGCTCATTGGCATCGATGAAGCGCGTTGGTCCATGCCCACGCAGGTAGGGGACGACGACGCGGCATCCCCGCGAGGCCAGTATCGGTGCGACTTCCTGATAGCTATGGACGTCGTATGGAAACCCGTGGAGCAGGAGGACGGGGTTCCCGTCCCGTGGCCCGGATTCGAAGTAGGCCACGTCCAGCTGGCCGGCCCGGATCGTCCTTGCTTGCCCCAACCCGGCACGCAGTCCGGCGCGTGGGGACGCCGTGGCTGCGCGGGAGATCAACGAATGGCCGGCAGCCGCGGTGATGCCGCCCACGGCAATCCCCTTTGCAGCGGCGCCGATCATCGCGCGCCGCCGCTGGTCGATGTGTTCCTGCATGGGATTTCTCCGGTGGTTGCGAACTCAACGCGATTCCGCGGCTTCGACGATGAGACGAGCCACTTCATCCGGGTGCGACACCATGACGAGGTGCGAGGCGCCATCGATCTCGACGACCCGGCGCGACCGTGCGCGTCGGGCCATGAAACGCAGGGATTCCGGCGGAATGTTCCTGTCCAGGCTGCCAAAGACCGACCACGACGGAATCGATCCCCACGCGGGTGGGCCGGATGCTTCATTCAGCGCCTTGTCGGTCACGGGGCGCTGGGCGATCGCCGCCGCGGCTGCCGGACCGGCGGGGACGTCGGCCGCGAACTGCTGGTGGAAGCGTGCCTGCTGGATGTAGAGATCATTGCTGCCATCGGGCAGCGCGACGGGCGGCCCCAGGGCGGCGGCGAGCGTGCTCCCGGGAAACCTCGCGGAGAGGCCGGCAGCGGTTTCGCCGGTCTCCGGCGCGAATGCCGCGACATAGACCAAGGCCTTGATCTCGTGGCGCCCGGAATCGACGTTGCTGATCACCATCCCGCCATAGGAATGACCGACCAGCACGACCGGCCCGGTGATTGTCTCGAGCAGGGCGTCAAGATAGGCGGCGTCGTACTTGACGCTGCGCAGGGGATTGGCAGCGGCGACGACGGGAAAGCCGCGGGCAACGAGGTTGCCGGCCACGTCGTTCCAGCTGGAGGAATCGGCGAATGCGCCATGGACGAGGACGATCGTGGGCCTGGCCGCGGGACGCGCGACTTCCTTCGATTCGGCACAGAGCGCAGAGAAGGCGAGGAACAGGACGCTGAAGAGCGCCAGTCGCTTGATCAGTGTGTTCATGGAGGCCTCCGTGGATTCGGTGGGGAAAGGTGTGCTGGATGGGATCGACTTGATTGGATTCCCGGATGAGAGGCTTCCCGCCCATGGCGTCGTCGTGTGGCTGATTGGCACTCCGCGGGGACGCCGCGCCAACGTGGGTTTGTTCCGTGCACGAACGGGTGGAAAGTGCACGTCCCGTTACAGCCGCCTCGACGAACTGACACCCGTCGTCTTCGTTGCCATGGGTGGGAAGCTGGAGAAATTCTGGGTCCGGGCGTGGATGAGCGGAAGACGAGAAACGGTCGTCACCGTGTTGTCGCCCCGGCATCAATCCGGGCCGGCATGCATGCGGCACGCGCACGATCTCCGGGTTCGGCGCACGCGGGCATGCCCATGACATCGATGCCCGGATGGGGATCACCAGTTGGCGAGCGCGTACTCCGACCGTTCGATCCAGGCCTGGAATCCCAGCTTTCCGCGTTCGGCGTCTTCGCGCGGGAGCAGGACGCATTCGTCCAGCGTGGCGCCGAAGTAGGGTGCGCCGGGATCGGTGCACACCTCGTAAGGTGCTTCCATGTCGATGACGAATTGCCGGATGAGTTCGGACATCCTGGCACGCTCTGGTCCGGCGATCTCGATCGAACCATTGACGGGCGCGTTGGCGGCGACACGCGCGATTGTCGCGGCGACATCGTCGGAGGCAACGGGCTCGATGTAGGCGGGTGACAGGCGAATAGCCTGGCCGTCGATGGCGTAGGTGATGATGTCGAGGAGGAACTCGAAGAATTGCGTCGCGTGCACGATGGTGAACGGGATGCCAGACGAGGCGATTGCGTGTTCCTGCAACGCCTTTCCACGAAGGTAGGGGCTTGCGTCGAGGCGGCCGGTCCCCACCACGGAAAGCGACACGTGGTGCTTCACGCCGGCGCGCTTCTCGGCATCGAGAAGATTGGAAATGGCGGTCTTGAAGAACTCGAAGGCAGCCATGTCGTCGAAAGTTGGCGAATTGCTGACATCGACAACGACATCGGCGCCAACCAGGCTGTCCGCCAATCCTTTCCCGGTGATCAGGTCCACGCCTGTCGATCGGGATGCGGCCGACACGCGGTGGCGCTGTGCGCGCAGTCTCTCGACGATGTTCCGGCCGACCAGGCCCCTTCCACCCATGACAACGATGTTCATGCCTGCCTCGTGGTGAGTTGCCGGTTGGCGTGTCGATCAGTCCGCATCCCGGCTTGCGCTTCGATGCTAGGAGTCCCCTCCGTACTCCGGTAGACCCGCAGCCGGAACGGCGGCGCTTCCCTGGATGCACCAATGCCGGACACGTGCAGGCGAGACGCAGTCCGGGCGATCCACCATTCGGAGTCGGACTTCAGCCGCCGAGCCAGAAAGCGACGTTGCGGACGTACTGCTTCGTCGAGCGGAGCGCTTCGGGAAACCGGTTGATTGCATCGCCGGCAGGCTCGCTCACGAAGGAGGGGCAGCCGGCCTCGGGGTTCCAGTTGTAGTCGGTGAAGTGATGGAAGCTCGATTGGGCGATGGCGCGTCCGCCGTGTCCGGAGCGTTCGAAGGCGACGGCGACGTTGAATCGCCGGGTCGACGCCAGACTCTGTCCCTCCATGACGACCCGGGCGCTCGGATCGTCCGGCGGAGCGCTCACGGCGCCCTCGTGCGGATGGGCCGGGAGGTACTGGATGACGCCGGTGGGCGACTGCCTGTCCCGCATCACCGGGTGGATGTTGCCGACGGGCCGGACGCGCTGGAAATCCCCGTTGGCGCCGGAGTAGTAGTTGGGCCAGGAGATCGGGGATGAGAAGAGGTTGTCGACACAGCGACGGGCTTCGTCGCGCTCCGGGTTATGGCTGTGGAAGTGATGCGCGGCGCCGATGCCACCCAGGTTGCAGATCGAGCTGCCCAGGTCCATGTGGTCGCGCGTGACCACCAGGCCGCCACCGCGCTGGCGGAACCGGCTGATGCCCGCGCAGTCCTCGGCGGCCAGGCCATCACCGCCATCGACGGCGAGAAGCCACAGCTGGTGGAAGCCCGATGCATGCAGGTTTGACAGCACGGGATCCGGCTTCCCGCGTGCGGCGCGATTGCGCGCGGTCACCCCGAAGGCAAGTAGCCCCTGGTCGTCCCTGAGTTGCGACAGGAATTCGCTCAAGCGGCTGAACCGCCCGACGTTCCAGTCGTCCGGCACGTCGTCGATCGTGGTTTGCAGCAGGATGTTCAGCATGGTCTCGGGAGTGCATGCGCTATCAGGCGGCCTCGGCCGCCGGCTTTTGGAAGCCGTATGCCAGCCCGGTCGGGCACTGCAGGTCCGAAGCCCGGATCCTGGCGATCATGAAGTCGATGAACACTCGCATGCGCGACGGCATGTGCTGTCGGCTCAGATAGCAGATGTGGTGGCCGCGGTCATCGGGCGCGTATTGCATCAGGCAGGGAATCAGGGCGCCGGACCTCAGTGCCTCACAGACCAGGTAACCAGGCATCTGGGCGATGCCTTGTCCGTCGAGCACGGCCTGCAGCACCGTTTCGGGATCGTTGCAGGTGAGCCTGGCCTGCGGCAGGAGCTTGCGGATCTGGCCCTCTACCTTGAACTCCCATTCGGCTATCCGGCCGGAGCCAAGCCGATAGTTGATGCATTCGTGATTGGCCAGGTCGTCCATCATGGCGGGCAGCCCGTGGGCCTTCTGGTATTCGGGGGAGGCGCAGACCAGCAGCTGCATGGGGATGACCTGCCTGGCGATGATCTCGGCGTCCTCCATGCGTCCATTGCGGAACGCGATGTCGATGCGGTCGGATGTGAAGTCGGTCGGCTTGTCGCTCAGAAGCAGGTCGATCGATACCTCAGGATAGATGGCCTGGAAGTCGCGCAACAGCGGCGCCACCACCTTGCGGCCGAAACCGGTTGCCGAACTGACGCGAAGATGACCACGCGGCGGACCATCCCGAAGGTCCCGCATTTCCTCGACTGCCTGGACGATCCGGGAGACCCCGCTATGACAGCTTGCATAGAACAGGTCGCCTTCGGGGGTGGGTGCCGTGCTCCGCGTGGTTCGATGCAGGAGCCGAACGTTCAACTGGTCCTCCAGCTTCTGGACATTGCGGCTCACCGCGGAGCGGCCGATGCCCAGGCGGTCGCCCGCCCGCGCGAAGCTGCCCTCCGCGACCACGGCGATAAAGGCGACGACGCCGGCATAGGTGGTGGCGAAGCTGGTGGCCAGGGGATCCGTGGGCGGAGAGAGGAGCGTGGGGGAGGTCATGGCGGCGGCTTCCGGCTTGGTGAGGGCGGGGCGTTCGATCTCGCGATGCGAACCGCTTGCCTACCGTGCTCGCCCGGACGCCTCAAGCGCCAGTTAATGCCTGTCAATTGATGTAAAGGACATGACCGGCGGCCTGTCCGCCGTGGGTTCCCGCCGGCACGACTATGTTCGCGGCTTCAACCGCCGTCGGCGTGGGGCGATCCTGCTGCTTTCCGGTCGCCGTGGGCCAAAGGCAGGCCCCGGGCGATCTCGTCACGCAGCCCGCAGGCCTGCGCGATCGCCGGGCCGCCTTGGTCGGGAACGTTCGCGCAGGTCTGCTCAAGCAGTTGCAGCGCCTGTTGCGGCCGGCCCAGGTGCGCCCACATCCTCGCCAGGCTCAGCCCGGCGCGCAATTCCCAGGACTTCGCGCCTTGCTGCCTCGAGGTTTCGAGCGCCCGGAGATAGAAACCTTCGGCTTCATCGGTCACACCGCGCAGCTCGCGTTGCCGACCAAGGGCACGCCAGACTTCGGCGGCGCTCCACAGGCCTTCCCCGTGCGAGAGCCGCGCGACCATTCCGTCATCGACCCAGTCGGTGCAGAACGTCACGAGCATCTCCCTGCGCGGCGGGTCGTAGCTCGCGAACTGTTCGGACACCTCGCGGACATGCAGAGCGGGATCCTGGGCGGTGAACAGCTGCAGCCCCTGAAAGTACCAGTCGGCGTACCGGAGCCAACCCACCAACCCCTTGCGCTGCGCTTCGTCCGTCATCACGCGGATCCACTTGCCGGCAAGCTCGAGCTCGCCCGACCACAGGGCGACGGGGCAGGCACCGTAAAGCGCGGCGCACAGCGAGACGGCATGCCCGGACGATTTGGCGCGGCCCACTGCATCGCTGGCCGTCTCCAGGGCCTTCGCCGTTTCGCCCTGGATCCAGAGCGTCCGCGCCAGCATCGCCTTCGCCGCGACGGCCGGGTCCACCCCGACCATGTTGGTGCGCGTGCGGCCGGCGCCGCCGCTCAATTGCAGCGACGTTTCGCAGTGCTGCCTGGCCGCGGCGAAACTGCCGCAGAAATGGTTTGCCATCGCACTCACGCGGTGAGCGAGATTGAGTGCCGCCGGGTTGGACCACGATTGTGCGATCGCAAGCAGCGTAGCCGACTGCTGCAACGCAGCCGCATAATCGCCGCGGAACATGTCGTGCGTGCACCGCCCCCAGCGGACCTGCAGTTCCAGCACTCGCGATTCGACTGCCAACGCACCGGCAAGGGCGCGGTCGCAGACCGAACCCAGGTCGGGGTTCAGGACGTCGGTGTGCAGCAACGCGATGATCAACGCGTTCAACAGCCAGGTTTCCGTTTCCGTGTCGGGCTCCAGCTGCTGCTCGACCAGTTCGAGCGCCGCCGCGACCCTGTCGCGATACTCGGCGACCTGTGATACGTGGAACCACAATGGTGCGGACGACGTGACCAACGCCGCGGCGGTCTTTGCATCCGGCGGTTCCGCCAGGCAGGTCCCGAGCGCAAAGCGAACGTCATCCAGGTGGTGGGCATACCGGTCGCCCCAATTGTGCGCGGTGAGGTTTGGCAGATCCGCCGTCGCCGCCTTCATCAGGTCAAGCATGAACAACGCATGGCGTCGCAGCAATGCCGGATGCTCATCGCTTTGCGCAAGCAGCGAAGCCGCGTAGCTTCTGGTCGTATCAAGCAGCCGATACGGCGCGATGGCGTCGTTGCCATCGAAGGACACCAGCGACTTGTTGGCCAACGAGATCAACGCGTCGAACGCAACGTCCGGATCCATGTCGCCAGCGGTGACGCCGAGCGCGGATTCGACATTGAAGCGGTCCCTGAAGACCGACAGCCGGCGGAAGACCCGCGACTCGTCCTCGTCCAGCAGGGCAATGCTCCAATCGAGTGCCGCCGCAAGCGACCTGTGGCGCGCCAGCGCCGCCCGATTGTCGATGGAGAGAAGCCGCATGTGGTCGTCGAGCCTGAGCGCGAGGTTGCCGGCGGACTGGACGCCGAGGCGCGCGGCCACCAGCTCGATGGCCAGGGGAATGCCGTCGAGCTGGCGCGAAATCCTGGCAAGCAGCGGGCCATCCGATTCCTCGAAACCGCCAGCGCCGGCAGCCTTGGCCCGTTCGATGAGCAGTTCGACTGCGGGCCAGTGCAGTGCCTGCGCAAGCGTGAGGTTTTCGGCATCGGGGACCGCAAGCGTGGACAGGCGCAGGACGTACTCGCCCGACACGCGCAGCGGCTCCCGGCTGGTCGCAAGGATGCGCAGGCCCGGCAGGGCCCCCAGCAGGCGCGTGACCGGCAGCGCGAGTGCATCCGCGACGTGTTCGCAGTTGTCGATCAGCAACAGCACATCGCGTCCAGCCAAATTGCGGGTGATGCGCTGGAGGGGGTCGGGCAAGTCTGCGGCGACGCCCAGCGATCGCGCGATGGTGCCAAGCACGTGATCCGGCGAAATCAACGGAGAAAGATCGGCGAAGGCCACCTGCATGGCCGGCTTCTGCTGGCAATGCTCCGCGGCGCGGATCGCAACGCTGGTCTTGCCGATGCCGCCCGCGCCGACGATCGTGACCAGGCGGTGTCCGTCCAGCGACGCCAGGACACCGTTCACATCAGCGTCGCGGCCGACGAGATCGGTCAGCCGCACCGGCAGCTTCGCCAGCGAGGCAGGCGACTGTGCCAAAGTCCTGCTCGGGGTGTCGGCCGGTTCCCGAACAACCTGCCCGTTGAACCGGTAGCCTCGCAGTGGAATGTTGGTGATCCACTCCTTGCAACCGTCACTGGCATCGGGTTTCCCCAGGGCCTTGCGGAGCAGGGACATGTGGACCCTGACGCTGGCTTCCTCAACCACGACACCGGTCCAGACGGCAGACAGCAATTCTTCCTTGCTCACCAGTTCGCCGGCCCGCTTGACCAGGTGCAATAGCAGATCGAACGAGCGCGGTCCCAGCCGCACCGTTTGGCCGGACGATTCGAGCCGACGCTGGTTCTCCCAGAGGACGAAAGAACCGAACCGCAGGCGAATATCGCCGGATGCCGGGGCGATGGTTGGGGGCGATGGCGCGGAGTCGGATGGATCCTTGGATTTTGCTTGCATGATTGAGCGCCTGTGGCTCGCCTCATGGCCCGGGTGCATCGTGAAGCAGTTCGATCGAATCGATTGTTCGAGCGTAACAGGCCATGTCGCGCTCAATTCACGATTAAACCATCATCCCCGGCGCTTGGCATCCTTGGCCGCCAAGGCTGGTAAGCGGGTTGCTTGACTGGCGGCTATCGCCACTCGATCGGTTGAGGCGATTGGACCGGCGATCGTGCTGCGCAGGCGCGAATCGAGGAGCTGGAACGCATTCCCGCTTTCAGTGCGGGAGAGTCGGTTCGCAGCGGAAATTCTTCTCATCATCCGTACTCCCGGTGCCGGAATACACCGCTTCCCGGGGGAAAGGACAGAGCGGACGCGTGCGCGCAGGCGCGCCCGGCGGATTGCTTGCGACGATGCGCTCGGGCGCGCGGTCCGTCTCGACCCATTGTTCGAGGATGGCGATGACATCGAACACAAACGGCCCATCGCCGCCACCGCAATGGCCCATGCCGGGAATCATGAAGAGACGCGCGTTCGTAGCTGCTTCCGTGTCCAGATGCGCGGCCATGGCGCGATAGAACTCGACGCTCGCCATCGGCGGAACGAGGGGGTCCGACCAGCCGTGAGACAGGAGCAGTTTGCGGCCGCTGGAGAGGTAGGCATCAAGACCGGATGCAGGAACGCCCGTTGCTCCGTCGTGCGCGGCCATCGCAAGACTGACGTCCCGGTCGTAGTCGAAGCTGCGGAAGTCCCACTGCGGATCGTTGTAGACCAAGTCGCGGAAATAGCTGAGCACCGGTGCGATAGGTCCCTCGCCGGAGGCCTGGGCCGGCAGCATGGTTTCGCTTCCAAGGGCGAAGCCGGGGTAGATGGGCTGGCCCGTGCGTGGATTGCGTGGTCCCTGGAAGATTGCGCGCAAGGCCACAACCTGGGGAGCGGTGAGGCAGTCGACAGAGTCGGCACCGGGCTTGCATTGCAGTGCAGACGGGTCGAGATCGCAGCGCTGCGGCGCGCCGATGATGCCGTCCTTCACCCCATCGTTGGCATCGCAGTGCGCCAGTACGGCCTTGTGCACGAGGCCGAACGCCGCTGGCGGGATCCGGCTTGCCGTGTCCTTCGATACGGCGGCGCTGGTCCACAGCGAGCCAACCATCAGTGCGACCACCGGGTTCGCCGGTGCCATGGACGAGATGCCGTCGTAGTCGTGCGGATAGCGATACGCTTCCATCAATCCCTGGCGCCCGCCGGTCGAACAACTGGCGAACAGCGAGCGGCTTGCCTGCCGATCGTAGTACGCGTGGATGACGGCCTTCGCGATCACTGTCGTTTCGTGCAGCGCGCGATGGCCGAAGTCGACGAGTTTTTCCGGATGCCCGGCCGCGAAGCTGGCGTCGAGGGGGCTGCCCTCGTGCCCGCCATCGGTCGCGGCGGTCGCATAGCCTTTCGAAAGCGTATCGACCATCGCGGGATAGGGCATGGTGCCGGCCCACGCGCCATTGCCAACGCCGACGAACTTGCCGTTCCAGCCGGACATCGGCATCCAGACTTCGAAGCGAATGCTGGAGCCCGCGACAGGCCGGCTGATGCCTGCCACGCGACAGAAGGCCGGCAGGGGCGGGTATCCATGGGCCGGCGCGGCATTGGCAGGCGGCGTGAACGCGCCTGCCTCGACGATGACGGCGGATGTGATTGTGGCGTGTGGAAGTTCAAGTCTTTCGAGGCGTCCGCATTCCGCCGCGCCGGCGTCTGAGGCATGCAACGCTGCTAGCAGCGTGATCACGGCGAACCCGGAAGTGACAAAGCGACGGATCAAGTATGACTCCCTTTGTGTGGTTGGGTTCGCATGGCGATGTCTCCTGGTCATGCAACCGCGGAATGGCCGGGCGTGGACGAAGCCTGCTTGCGCCACCGCTTGAGCGGGACGTCCACAAGGTGCAGGCAGATCGCAGCCATCGCGAACGAGAAGACGAGCGTTGCGGGCAATGTGACCCACCAGGGCTGCGCGTGGTCGTCCCTGAGCAGCAGGACGAACGGAAAATGCCAGACGTAGATGCCGTAGGACAGCCTGCCGATGTAGGCCATCGGGCGTGAAGCAAAAAAACCGCTGCCTCCGTGCTCGGCCAGGTGACAGATCAGTGCGAAGCCCGCGACTTCCGCCAAGGTGATTTCCAGCGTGACCGCCTCGTTCGGAAGGCGCAAGGGCAGCGACGGCATGAACGGCGCGGCAATACAGAACGCCAGCACGGCGCAGGCCACGAAGGCCACGGGCTTTGACACCTGCGGGCGCATGACGGCCCCGATCGTCCCGAGCACGATGCCGCTCATGCGCGTGTCGAAGGAGAAATAGGCCTGGTCCCAGTTCCATGTCAGCGCCGTCGCATAGCGCCAGCCAGTGACGAGGATGAATGCCGCCAACAACCACGTAATGGGGCGCCGCGTTCGTAGCAGTGCCGGCAGCAGAAGCGGCCAGAGCAGGTAGAATTTTTCTTCGACACCGAGCGACCAGGTGTGGCCGATTGTCCAGGAGATGTGCCAGAAGGCCAGCGCATAGTCCATGACATAGAAGCCGGCGGCTCCGGCGGCCAGCCAGCGGTCGTCCGCCGGCCTCAGGAGGGGGGACAGCGTGACGTAGGCCGCGATCAGTAACAACAAGGTCGGATAGAGCCGCAGAGCGCGCTTGATGTAGAACGCGCCGATCGCGATGCCTCCATGGCGGTGTTCTTCCAGCAACAGCGTCGTGATGAGGTAGCCGGACAGGACAAAGAACACGTCCACGCCGATGAATCCGCCATCGCCCCATGGTGTTTCACAGTGGAACGATACGACGGCCAGGATCGAAAGGGCGCGAACACCGTCGAGTGCCGGGTTGTACTGCATCAGCGGACGAAAACCGCATGCGGGATGCCAATCGTTCCGGTGATCCGAATGCCTGCAAGGCCCGTGGTTCGCCCTTTCATGATCGTTGCGCCATGCGTTTTCCGAATGGTGCCCATGCATCGTCCCGATAACCCGGCGTGTACCCGCCGGATTCTAGGCCGACTGGCCCCGTACCGCGATAGACCGGTCACCGGCCGCACGATGCCGCGCGGAATGCATCAACGGCTCCTGCAGCGGCAGGGGGGCGCACGCCGCCCTGGTCGTCTTTCGACCGGAAGCGCAACCTGGCCAGCTTCCCTTCGGGGCATCCGGAGCGCCGAGATGGCCCCGGCTAGAAGCGATACCCCATGAGCAGCATTGTCTCGCCATGATTTGGCTCATGAAGTCCGGCATTGGAGATGTGCCTGGCCTTCACCTGCCATGATCCATGCGCATAACCGAAACCATTGGCAAACTGGAGGTGCCCGGACAGCGATGGAGTATCCCCTGACGATGCGAGCACGAAGGACTCGCAGAACCAGTGCTTCCTGCCGTGCCCTGGCCGCGTGACGCGCAGGCCTGCGCCGGCCAGCCAGGCGTCACGGCGATGGATGCCTTGACCGCGACCCGCCACAAAGCCGGCCGTGACGACGGGTTGGATCTGCAGCTTGCCGCGAAGCAGGGGATGGCGATGACCGGAGCCAATCTGGATGAAGCCGGCGTGCGTAGTGCCTAGACCGGATTTTCCACTCCAGCTTTGCCCGGCCTCGATCGCGAACTCCGCCGCTTGCGCCGTTGGCGCGAAAAGTGCCAGGTATCCGATCAGCAGGAGTACGTGCAGCTCATGGTTTCCGCGATGCCGCACAGGAGCGGCATGCGTTGACTGGAGAGGAAGGCTTGTCACGGTGAGTGCTCCGTGGAGACGCGCCGGCGCACGGGGCGCCGGCGCGGCCGGCCATATCGGTCAGCTGCGGATGAAGGCGAGCAGATCGCGATTGATGGTGTCGGCGTGTGTCGTGCACATGCCGTGGGGCAGCCCGGGATAGACCTTCAGCGTTGGGTTGCGCAGAAGCTTGGCTGAAAGCAGTGCAGAGTCCGCGATCGGCACGATCTGGTCGTCGTCACCGTGCATCACCAGCGTCGGTACGGAGATCGCGCGCAGGTCGTCGGTGAAGTCGGTTTCCGAGAAGGCCTGGATGCAGTCGTACTGCGCCTTCGCCCCACCCAGCATCGCCTGCCGCCACCAGTTCTGCCGCACGGGTTCGGACAGCGGATTCCCCTCGCGGTTGAAGCCATAGAAGGGCACCGGGAAATCCCAGTAGAAGCCGGCGCGGCTTGCAGCGAGCTGCGCGCGCAGGTCGTCGAAGACCTCGATGGGCAAGCCGCCGGGGTTTGCTTCGGTCTTGACCATCTGCGGTGGCACGGCGCCGATCAGCACGAGCTTGGCAACCCGGCCCGCACCATGGCGCGCGACGTAGCGTGCCGCCTCGCCGCCGCCGGTGGAGTGGCCGATATGGATTGCGTCGCGCAAGTCCAGGCGCGACGCCAGTGCGGCGACATCGGCGGCGTAGGTATCCATGTTGTTGCCGTCCGCGCTCTGGCTGGAGCGCCCGTGGCCGCGGCGGTCATGGGCGATGACGCGATAGCCCTGCTCGAGGAAGAACAGCAGTTGCGTATCCCAGTCGTCGCTGCAGAGCGGCCAGCCGTGATGGAAGACGATGGGCTGGCCACGCCCCATGTCCTTGTAGAAGATCTCGGTGCCGTCTTTGGTGATGATGGATGTCATGTCGGAGGTCCTGCGTTGGGGGGGGTGGGTGGTTCCGATCGACCACCACGGTGCGATCGAACCCGCGACCTGACGCTACGCGCGCGCCTGCGTGGCCGGTAGACATCCGGCGCCGCGCACCGTGTTGAACCGGCAGCATCAATCTGCACGCCGGCAGCGCGCGGGCAGCGACGTGCGGCAATTGGTGCGCGCAGGGCAACGCGGTGTGTTCCGTTGCCGCCTGTCCCCGTTGCTGCAGGCTCCATAAGGTGAGCGTCCCTGATGACTACCGGGCGCGGCTGAGAACGCTCCCCGGACTGGAGCGAATGCAATGAAGACACTCACCGGAAAGGTCGCGCTGATCACGGGCGGCAACAGCGGCATTGGCTTGTCGGCGGCCACGCGTTTTGCCGCCGAAGGGGCACAGGTCATCATCACCGGCAGGCGTGGGCGAGCGGTCGATGAGGCCGTGGCCAGGATCGGTGCCGGTGCGCTTGGCATTCAGGGAGACGTCGCCAGCATCGACCATCACGAAGCCGTCGCTGAGCACATTCGTGCGACGTTCGGTGCACTGGACATCTACATGGCCAATGCCGGCATCAACACCATCAACCATTCCGCGCAGGTCTCGCCGGAGGAGTACGACGCGCAGTTCGCGGTCAATGCGCGGGGCGCGTTCTTTGGCGTGCAGAAAATGGTGCCGATCATGCGTGGCGGAGGCTCGATCATCCTCACCGGCTCGATTGCAAGCGAGAAAGTCCTGGATGGCCATGCGGTGTATGCCGGCTCGAAGGCGGCGATCGGTGCGTTTGCGCGAAGCTGGGCGATTGAACTCAAGTCGCGCGGGATCCGCGTCAACGTACTCAGCCCAGGGCCGGTGGACACCGAGATCCTTGCCAAACTGGGCATTCCCCCCGGGGAACGGGACGCCTTCGAACATGCCATCGCCGAGGCAATTCCGCTGGGCCGGCTCGGCAGGCCGGAGGAACTGGCGAACGCGGCACTGTTCCTTGCTTCCGACGCCAGCAGTTTCATCAATGGCGTCAACCTGCGCGTGGATGGCGGCATGACGCTGTTGTAGATGGCGGGGCCCAACTGCTGCCTTCCGTGCAACAGCGCATCCCCATGTTCCGGTCTTCCGGCAGCCGGGAATGGCATCGCACGATGCCGCCCCAGGCAATCCCGCCTGCACGCAGCGCGGCCCGGCACGGTACGGGATCGCGAATCGAGGACATCATGAGAAGAACACTTGCGGCCCGACTGATGCTGTGCAGCATCCTGCTCCTGGGCCTTGGTGCCATTGCATTTTCCGCCAGGTCGGCCACGCCCACGGCGCACGAGGAAACGGACCTGCCGGCCAAACCAGCCATCGTCCTGGTGCACGGCGCATTTGCGGATTCAACCAGCTGGACCGCGGTTGCGGCGCGGTTGCAGTCACGTGGCTATCGCGTGGTGGCTGCTGCCAACCCGCTGCGCGGCGTCAAGGCGGATGCCGCCAATCTCGACAGCCTGGTTGCGTCGATCGGCGGACCGGTCGTGCTGGTGGGGCATTCCTACGGTGGCATGGTGATTTCCAACGCCGGCAACGCTGGCCATCGGATCAAGGCGCTGGTGTACGTGTCGGCGTTCGCGCCGGAAATGGGCGAGTCAGCGATTGGCCTGTCCGCAAGTTCGCCGGGAAGCACGCTGGGGGACGCATTGCTGCCTCCGGTTGCGCTGCCGGACGGTAGCCATGACCTCTACATCCGCCACGATCTTTTCCACGCGCAGTTCGCCGCCGATGTTCCTGCCGTCGAGGCTGACGGCATGGCCATCGCCCAGCGGCCTGTGACGGACAGCGCGCTCGCGGAACCATCCGGCCCACCCGCGTGGGCGTCCGTCCCGTCGTGGTCGATCTACGGCAGCAAGGACCGCAACATCCCGCCTGCGGCAATGGCCTTCATGGCCAGGCGCGCACGGTCACGCCACATCGTGGAAGTCGAAGGCGCATCGCATGCGCTGATGATCTCGCATCCGGATGAAGTGGCGAACCTGATCGTCGAGGCTGCGGAGTACCACTGACATGTGGGCGTCCCCTTCATTGGATGAGGTCCCGGCAGCGCGCCCGGGATCGTCGGTCGCGGCGGACGGCCCGGCGTCGCGACCGTCCACGCGGACGATCGCCGGCGTCCGGGTGCCGGACACGCCGCTCGTGTCGCGCGCGCTCAGATATGCCGGCACCCATCTCGAACCGTACCTGTTCAACCACGCTGTGCGCTCCTGGCTGTTTGCGGTATTGCTGGGCAAGCAGACTGGAGCGCCATACGACGGTGAGGTCCTGGCCGTGGCCACGCTACTGCACGACCTGGGCCTGGCGCCGGCCTTCGACGGGCCGCTGCGGTTCGAGGTCGAGGGGGCCAATGCCGCGCGGAAGTTCACCCGCGGTCAGGGAGTCGGCGAGGATCGATGCCGGCTGGTCTGGGACAGCATCGCGCTCAGTTCCACACCATCGATCGGCCTGTACAAGGAAATCGAGGTTGCCCTGTGTGTCCTCGGTGTGGGCGTCGACTGGGGCGGATGGGCACACGAAGCGATCCCGACCGAAAGCATGCACGGGATCCTGCAGGAATTCCCGCGACTGGGGATGAAGCACTACCTTGCGCACGCGATCTGCCGGATCGCCGAGCGGCGTCCCCAAGCGACGTATGACGGCCACGCCAGGGACTTTGGCGAGCGCTTCGTACCCGGTTATCGGGCGCCCTCGATGGTGGACGCGCTGTTCGAGGCACCGTTCGAGGAATAGGGCCGCTACATCGCCGCGCCGCCGGGGATTGCATGTGTCTCGCCGATTGGTGCCCGCCGGGCAACACCGCGCGCACCGGCGCGGGTCTACCCGCGACCAACGCTGCTGCCTAGCATCCGGGCCGTGTTCGCAACTTCGCCCCGTGCGGGTAACGGCCATCCCTGGCTTCGCCCTTTCGAGGCGGCCCGACCACGCCGCAGTACCGGAGAACCGACGTGCTTGCTGGTAGATCCTACAGATTCACCGAATTCGTGTTCTGGACCCGACGTTCGATCTACGTGCTGGTCGTCGTGGCCACGATCCCGGTGTTCTTCTACGAGGTGCTCGGGATCAAGTGGTTGGTCATGCCCTGGGGCGTGGTGCTGTTGCTGGGTACCGCCGCGGTGCTGATGGCCGGCTTCAAGAGCACGCAGACCTATGGAAGGTACTGGGCGGCGCAGCAGGCGTGGATGGCGATCGTGGCCAGGAGCCGTCTCTGGGGCACGATGTGCCGCGACCTGGTGCGCGATCCGGAGGAGTCGAAGAAGCTTATCTACCGGCACTTCGCCTGGTTGACCGCGTTGCGCTATGCGATGCGGCAACCCAAGCCGTGGGAGACGGTGGACAAGGCGAACAACGCCGAGTACCGGCGTTCCTACACGGTGCCCGAGAAGGAAGCCTCGCTCGAGGACGAACTGATGATGTACGTGCCCTGCGAGGAGGTCGCCCAGATCCTCGTCGCCAGCAACAAGGCCGCACGCGTGCTGAGCCTGCAGGGCATGGCGATCCGCGATGCGCTGGACCGGGGTGCCATCGATCCCGGCGCGTTCGCACGGCTGCTGGGCGCGATAGGCGAACTGCACGGGCAGCAATGCAACAGCGAATTGATCAAGGGCTTCCCGTATCCGCGGCAGTACGCGATCGTCAACATGATCTTCGTCAGGATCCTGTGCGTGCTGCTGCCGCTGGGGTTGATCCAGGAGCTCGAGAAGCTCAACGGCATTGTCAACGGATTCATGGCGGGGAACATGGTCTGGCTGGCGATTCCGCTGAGCGTACTGGTCTCGTGGATGTACACCTCGCTCGACCAGGTCGGCGAGAGCACGGCAAATCCCTTCGAAGGCGGCTCCAACGACGTACCGATCACGCGGCTGTGCCGCGAGATCGAGGTCGACCTGAAGGAAATGCTCGGCGAGATCAACCTGCCACGGCTTGACGGCGGAAAGCATGTCGTCCTTTGAGCACGACGACACGGACGCGACAGCCGATCCACACGTGAGGCCTATCCCCATGAAATCCCATGCCCTTTCCCCCGACCGCAGGCGTCGAGCCCGCCTCCTCCTCGCCGCGTCATGCTCGGCGCTTGCGGTCCTTTTTTCCTGGTACGCGGCATGCCACTGGCTGAGTAGCGACACTTCGGTTGCGACCGACAATGCCTACACGCGTGGAGAGATCACCACGGTTGCGCCGCAGGTCGCCGGTTACGTGTCGGAGGTTTTGGTCAACGACAATCAGGCCGTCACGCGCGGGCAGGTCCTCTTCAGGATCGACGACGCGGACTATCGCGCACGGATGAACGAGGCCGCGGCCGGCGTGGAGCGCCAGACGCGCGGCCTGGAGCGGATCGACCGGGAAATCAGGCTGCAAGGCGCGGTGATCGCGCAGGCAGTCGCGGACGTTGAATCCGCCAAGGTCGAAGCCCGTCGCACCGCGCTCGATGCGCACAGGTACAAGGCGCTTGTCGAACGCAGCGTCGTGAGCCGGCAAGCGTATGACGCCGCGGACGCCGCGCGACTGAAGGCGGTCGCCGCTACCGACGCTGCAGCGGCCCGGCAGCAGGCCGAAGCGAGCCGGCGTGAGGTGCTCAGGGCCCAGCGGCAGGAATTGGCTTCGGCACTCGTGCAGGCCAGGGCCGCGCAGCGGCTTGCGGCCAACGCGCTGCGCCATACCGTGGTCAGGGCCCCCGTCGACGGCGTGGTGGGGAACCGCCAGATCCGGATCGGACGCTATGTGTCGCCGGGTGCGCCGGCACTTTCCCTGGTGCCGCTGCGCGACGTCTGGGTGGTTGCCAACTTCAAGGAAACACAGTTGACAGAAGTGCGCGTCGGCGACCGGGCGACGGTGGAGGTGGACATGTATCCCAGTGTCAGCATCGCGGGTACCGTCGACAGCATCGCGCCTGGCAGCGGCGCGCAGTTTGCCCTGATTCCGCCCGACAACGCCACCGGCAACTTCACCAAGATCCCGCAGCGGGTACCGGTGAAGATCGTGCTCGACAACGACGGTCCGCTCGCGGGCAAGCTCTATGCCGGCCTGTCCGCCGAGGTCACGATCGCCCTGCGCAAGCAGGGTGACGCGAACGAAGGCGGGCGCGGACTCGCGCGCGCGCAGGAGGACTGATGTACGCGCCACCGCCCGATGCGCGTGCGGGCGGTTTCGGGCCAACCCGCGCAGCTACCTGCGTGGCGGCCATCGTCACAATGCTGGCGCTGGACGGCGTCAACAGTACCTTGCTGGTGGTGAACCGTGGTCCCGTGGCAGGGAGTTTTGCCGCGACTCCCGATGAGATCGCATGGCTGAACATCGCCTACCTGGCGGCGAAGATCACGGCATTCGCGCTGTCGCCGCGGCTGCTGGAACGTTTCGGTCCATGGCGCTGCCTGCTGGCAACCAGTTGGGGACTTGCGTTGGCCACGGCCGCGCTGGGGTTGACGGCAGGTACGCTCTGGCCGGCGATGGCATGCCGGGTGGCGCAGGGCGCGCTTGGCGGCCTGCTGCTGGTCACCGGGCAGTCGCTGGTGTTCGCACTGCAACCCGCCCGGCGCCAGCCATTGCTGCAGGCGTTGCTCGCCCTGCCGATCGTCGTGCTGCCCACCACGATCGCGCCGGCATTGCATGGGTGGTCGACGGACGAACATGCCTGGCAGCTGCTCTTCCTGCTGTCCGGCGCGATTGGCATGCTCGGCAGCAGCGCGCTGGCGCTCGCGGGCGGGCAGGATCAGCCGGATCGGTCGACGCGGCTTCCCGGCGTCGACGTCTTCGTGCCGCTGGTGCTGGCGGTCACCGGCTTCGTCTACGTGCTGCAGAAGGGCGCGCGCTACGACTGGTTCGACGATCCGGGCTTCGTCGACGCCTGCGTGTGGACGCTGCTGGCGTTCGCCGGGCTGGCGCTGGCGTTGGCGCGTTCGAAGGCATCGTTGTTCTCGACAGCCGTGTTCCGGGATCCGCGGTTCTCGTTCGGATTCTGTGCAACCTTTGCGGCCGGCTTCATCCTCTTCGGCAGTGCGTCGGCGATCTCGTTGTTTGCCGCGAACGTGCTGCAACTGACGCCGGCGCATGTCGGCCAGGTGACGCTGTCCAGTTCGATCATGGTGGCGCTGGGCCTGCTGTCTGGAGGACTGGTGATCCAGTACACGCGGGTGCGGGTGGAACTGCCCATTCCGGTGGGCATCGTGCTTTTCATGACCGGCATGTGGCTGCTTTCGCACGCCACGCCCGACAGCGGCCGCAATGAACTTGCGGTTGCCACCTGGTGCCGCGGGCTTGGGATGGGCGCGTTGTTCATGTCGCTCACCATGCTGACCCTCGGTCACGTCGAGCAACGGTTCAAGGCCCACGGCGTCGCCCTGTTCAATCTGGGCAGGCAGGTAGGCGGCCTGGCGGGATCGGCATTCGTGCTCAGCTGGCTGGAGTGGCGGGTGCCGGCGCAGATGACCGTGCTCTCGCAATACCTGGTGGCAGGACGGCCCGCTGTTGATGCGGCCAGGTCGGCGCTGGCCGGTGCGTTGGTCGCGAATGGCGTCGATGCGTCGCAAGGCCCCGTCGCCGCGCTGGCCGTCCTGGCTCGGGCACTGGCCACGCAGGCGACCGCGCGCGCGTTCAACGAGTTGTTCCTGGGGCTGGGTGCGTTCTTCTTCGTCGCCATCCCCGTGCTGGTGACAATCAGGGTGGTGCTGGAGCGGATGCAGCGGGGCCGCACGCAACCGACGTAGTCGGCCGGACCATGTGCTCCTCCAGCTTTCCATCCGTTGCGGACGTGCGCATGCGAAAGCCGCTCGACCTGTTCCCCGCAGCCGACAACCGGGACGGGATCCATCCTGCACCAGAGCGAATGGATGGATCCCGTCCCGGGTCAAGAGCGACTAGTGACGATGGCCTACTTTGTGCGCGGGGGCAGGAATCCCCGAGCCGTGGCCAGGTCAGGCCAGGGAAGAACGGTTTCCCCTGCCACCAGCCATTTGCCATCGAGCCTGCGCAGACGCAGTTCGTAGAGCGCGGGATCGGCCTGCGGGCTCATGCGCCGATACAGGATCGCGGTTGCTTCGTCGTCCCGTTCCTCGATGTGCAGGACCCGCTTCTCCGTGGACAACGGTGGCTCGCCGGCGTCGCGGCGGCTCCTGAACTCGTCGAGCATCTCCGTCTTCGAAAAACGTGTGATGTCTCCCTGCGGCGTGAGCACCAGGAAGCCGAGGTCGTCGAGGTAGAGGCGTTCCATCGCCTGCATTCGGTAGTGACTGCCGGTTTCGGCCAGCACGTCGATGAATTCCAGGATTTCCGGATTGTGGTTGTTGGACATGATCTGCAATTCCCGTGATGAAAGTGCGTCTGGCCGGGTGCTTTCGGCGTCCATCGGTGGGGGCATCAGCCTCGTGCGGTACGTCCCAGCCGGGTGATCTGAATCCCGGAGAAGCAGGCAACTGCAAGGCCGATGAGGATGCTGGTCCAGGTGGCGCCTGCATTGCCCGAGAACCCGGCAATCCAGGGGGCGACCAGCAACCACACGCCCAGCCACGCGTTGGTCTTCTCCGCGCCTGGCGAGGGCCTAGCAAGCGCAACACCGGCAGCGCAGGCAATCACGAAGCCGCAGATCACGGCATTCGCCGCGACGGCTCCGCCGCCGCCCAATCCGAGCCAGGGCGAAACGAGCAGGAAGGTGCCGAGTACCAGGTTGGTCCAATCGATCCATGACTCCGTCTTTGTGCCGGAAGTCCTCTTCAGGGCATTCGAATTCACGATGTTTCTCCAGGATGTGGGGGCGCGACGTGCTGCGGCGGAGAGGCATGGAATCCCCTCCGGGTCGCAGCTCACGACGCATTTCCACACTAGGCAGGAACCCGTGGTGCCGGAAGACACATTGCAGGCTTCGCAATGTTGTGTCCGAAAGGACAATCACGGCAAAGGAGCAATGAGCGTGACCCTCGGACTGAAGTCAACATCCAGAGTCTCTCGCATGCGGTGGTCGCAATCGATGGCAGAAAGCTCAAGTCGGTGAACAGCCTTGGTCGCAACTTCAATGCCCCGGAGATCCTCGCGTACAGGCAGGCAGGGATCATCCCGCTGGTCCCCAAGCCGCGCACATCGAATCGCAGGGTCGAAGGCCGGTTCGATAAACGGGACTTCCCCTGTGATCCGGCGACGGATAGGTACGCACGTGCGGCGGGCGAACGGGCGATCCACCGCTTTACTGCCAAAGAGAACGGGCTGACCTTGCACGTGTACTGGCCGTGCGCCTGACCTCGCTGCCCGATATGGGCGGGGTGCACAACCGCCAGCTACCGAAGAATCACGCGGTGGGAGCGCGAGATGTGCGTCGGCGGGCACCTTCCGGGATTCCGCCTGGTCGCGAAACAGGACCGTCCGTCGTGATGAAAAAATTCCGCTTGCACACACTTTCCAACGCGAGTAAGGTGCGCACCCTCGCGGATTCCCGCGGCCCGTTCCTTTGAGTTGAACCGCACTTCGACCATGTTGATACCGAACCACATCGCCGACCGCCTGATGCCATCGCTGCCAAAGCGCGATGCGGGCCCGTGCGCGCGGTTTGCGTACGAAGGCGCGGCAATCCAACCCTGATCGACTCCTTCCACGGGAGATCGGTCACCCCGATCTTCCGAGGAACCGCGAATGCCCTCGGACTCCATGCCGGGGGCATTTTCGTTTCTGCGTTCGCAAAGGAAGTCCGGAACAGGCGTGCATCGCGCGATCCCGAGGCATCCGGGCCCATTGGCCCGTGGCAAGGGGAGCGGAAGACGCGACGATGCGGGGTCACGCCCGCGTTCGGCGCGGCGCCTGGGTGCCTCGGTGCAGGCCGCGACGCGATGCGACGCAAACCAATTGCCGCTTGGAAACAGGCGGCAATGCGCAGTCGAATCTTGATCGGTGACAGCGGTACGGGCTTTGCGTCCCGTCCGGTGCGCGCGGCGTTGCCGTGGCGTATGCCGATGCCGGTTCGAGGCGACTGCGACAACGTTGGCTCAAAGGGAGAGCAACAGCTTCGGATGCTGTCGGTTGCGGGTTCGAGTCCCGCACGTTGACCTCTGGATAGCTCAGACGGGTAGAGCAGTGGACGGTTAATCCACGTGTCGCGGGTTCGAATCCCGCTCCAACGATCGCTGGCCACAAGCCGGCTCACCGGGCGCAAGCCCAACCCGGGACCGCCCCGTGTGCGGTTCGCCAGACGCCGCTGTGGATCGCGGCGCGCAACGGACCACACAGCGGGTGCCCGACCGGCGCCGCGTCCTGGCGGCGGCCGACAACGTGGGGAATCGGATGCGCGCCGGCATGGGCGCAACCGACAGCCACGGAAGACGCCGACGTCAGCACCGGTCGCCCGTCCGGCATCCGTCAGGGGCGTTCCCTCTTCTTCCGCCGGATGCACGACGCGTCCGGCACAAGGCGGCAACCGGTTCCCCGCATTCCAGCGAGCCGGATCACCAGAGCCATTCACAAGGAGAATTCCCATGATGTTCTGGACCCGTCGGGTCGTGATCGGTGACGCTGAGCGCGGCCTGGTGTATCGCAACCGTCGTTTCGAGCGCGTCCTCGCGCCGGGCGTGTATCGCCTGTTCGCGTGGCGCGACCAGCTCGACGTCGTCGTGCACGACATCCGCAAGCCGGAGTATGCCGGCGACGATGTCGACGCGCTGATTGCCGCGCTTGGCAGCAGGCTCGGCGAAACCTTCGTGCTGGCCGACATCGGCATGGACGAGGTTGGCCTGGTGTCGAAGAACAGCAAGCTCGAGGACGTGCTGCCGCCGGGCTTGCGCAAGCTGTACTGGCGCGGCCTGGTGCAGGTCGATGTCGAGAAGGCATCGCTTGCCGAAGGCCTGCGCGTCGCGCCGGACGTGGCGCGACGCCTGCGCCAGCTGGGCGTGCTCGGCCGCGTGGCCGTGGTACTCGAGGTACCGGCGGAGTCGGCGGGCCTGGTGTTCGTCGACAACACGCTGGTGCAGGTGGTCGAAGCCGGCAGCTACGCCTTCTGGAACTTCCGGAAGAACGTGGCGGTGGAGACCGTCGAGCTGCGCGTGCAGTCCATGGAAGTCTCGGGCCAGGAGCTGTTGACCCGTGACAAGGTGAGCCTGCGTGTGAACCTGGCTGCTTCGCTGCGCGTGACCGATCCGGTCGCCGCGCGCACGCGGGTGGCCAAGTACGGCGATTACGTCTACCGCGAACTGCAGTACGGCCTGCGCAAGGCCGTGGCCGCCAGGACGCTCGACGGGCTGCTCGGCGACAAGGCCACGCTGGACGCGGAAATCTTCGCCTACGTGCGTGGCCGGGTGGAGGCGCTGGGCATCGACGTGCTCGGCGTGGGCATCAAGGACGTGATCCTGCCGGGCGAGATGCGCGAGATCCTCAACGGGGTCGTGCAGGCGGAGAAGCTGGCGCAGGCCAACGTGATCCGCCGCCGCGAGGAGGCGAACGCCACGCGCTCGCTGCTCAACACCGCCAAGCTGATCGACGACAGCCCGGTCCTGATGCGCCTGAAGGAGCTGGAGGCTCTGGAGAAGGTGACGGAAAAGATCGACAAGCTGACCGTGTTCGGCGGCCTGGACGGCGTCATCAGGGAACTGGTGACGCTGAAGTAGCAACATCCCGCGCGCCGAATGGACGTGGCGCGCGGGTTCTTCAGGAAAGAACGGCATCGGCCACGGCGCACGTCGAACGCCGGAAGGACCAGCGCGTGATCGACGAATCGCCCGCTATCCTGAAGTCGTGCACGCGCTGCGGCAGGTGGTCTGCGTCAAGGAATAGGGAGAGGCCCCGCGGAAGCGGGGCCGTTTTCTTGGGCTGCCCCCTGCGGTGGAGAAACGCTGTTCTGTCTGGATGCGGCCGCCGACGAGGATCTTCTTGCAGTACTGACGAACGGTGGCCGTGATGGTCGGACCTGGTTTGCTATTGCAGGGAAGACAAGCTGGCATGCCGAGTGCACCAGCTGGAAGCGATATCCCACGAGCAGCATCGTTTCGTCGTGGTTTGACTCGTGCAGCCCTGCGTTGGAGATGTGCCTGGCCCATCTCCCATGGTTCATGCGCATGGCCGGACGCCGGCAGGCGTTCACCGCGCGGCGGCCCATGTAGAATTCCGCCGCACGAACGGAGACAGCGCAGCGATGTGAGCAAGCCGGCCCTTGTTGACCCATCACGCACGACCCGGGATCAGGCGCGCCGACCGCGGCCGATCCTTCGCGGTCGCCATGGTCGACCCGTCGAACGGGAGTGCGTTCCCGTCGGCGTCGAAGGAGAACCGACTCCATGTCCGAACCCCTGGTTCGCGCCTCCAATCTCTGTTTCTCGTGGCCGGATGGCACGCCGGTCTTCGACCACCTGTCGTTCGTCCTCGGACCGTCGCGCACGGGAATCGTGGCCGCCAACGGCGCGGGAAAGAGCACGCTGCTCAAACTGCTGGCCGGGCGCCTCGATCCGATCGCGGGTACGGTCGAGGTGCGCGGCGCACCGGCCTACCTTCCCCAGCACCTGCCCCTGAGCGGAGCGCTGCGTGTTTCCGAAGTGCTGGGGATCGCGGCAAAGCTGGAGGCGGTACAGGCCATCGCCGCAGGCCGCGCCGATGCCACCCTCTTCGATGCCGTCGGCGACGACTGGGACATCGAGGAGCGGACACGCGCGGCATTGGCGCGCCTGGGGCTGGACGGGATCGCGTTCGATCGCCGGCTGGCGACCTTCAGCGGCGGCGAAGCCATGGCACTGGGCCTGGCGGCACAGTTGATCCGGCAACCCGACGTGTTGCTGCTCGACGAGCCGTCCAACAACCTCGACCGCGGCGCGCGGGCGCACCTGTATCGCCTGTTCGAGGACTGGAGCGGCTGCCTGCTCGTGGCCAGCCACGATCGCGAACTGCTGGAACGGATGGACCAGATCGGAGAACTCGGCCGCAGCGCGCTTCGCCTCCATGGCGGAGGCTTCGGTTTCTACCAGGAAGCGGTGCGCGTCGAACAGGAAGCGGCCGAGCAGGAGGTCCGCACCCTGCGCCAGGAAGTGAAGCGCGAACGCCAGCAACGACAGCAGTCACGCGAACGCAGCGAGCGCCGGGCGGGCAATGCCGGTCGCAACCTGCACAGCGCGGGATTGCCGCGCATCGTGGCGGGCAATCGCAAGCGAAGCGCACAAGTCGCAGCCGGCAAGTCCGCCGATGTCCACGCCGCGCGCGTCGACGATGCACGCAGGCGGCTCGGGGAGGCGGTCCAGGGGCTGCGCGAGACGCCGGACCTGGACCTGGCATTGCCGGCAACGCGGGTGCCCGCGGGCCAGCAGGTCTTCTCCGGCAAGCACCTCCAGGTCATCCGCGGCGCGCAACCGCTGTTCGCCGATCCCGGCGTGAGCCTGGAGATCCGCGGCCCCGAGCGGATCGCCATCTCCGGCGCGAACGGCGCCGGCAAGTCCACCTTGCTGCGCGTGATCGGCGGCGACCTGGCGGCCGACGCCGGCGACATCCGGCGTGGCGCGGGACGGACGGCCTACCTGTCGCAGCGCCTGGACCTGCTCGATCCGGAGCGCACGGTCGCCGAAAACTTCGCCGCGTTCGTCCCGGACATGCCGGAGCCGGAGCGCGCCAACCTGCTGGCGCGCTGGCTGTTCCGCGGCGCGCGCATGCACTTGCCCGTCGGCGCCCTGTCCGGCGGCGAACGCCTGCGCGCATCGCTGGCCTGCGTGCTGCACGCCGAACCCGCGCCGCGGCTGTTGCTGCTGGACGAACCGACCAACAACCTCGATCTGGACACGGTGGGCGAGCTGGAGGACGCATTGCGCGCCTACGAAGGCGCACTGGTGGTGATCAGCCACGACGACGTGTTCCTGGACGCCATCGGCCTGACGCGACGCCTGCTGCTGGCGGGCGGGATCCTGGGCGAAGCAGGGTAGTGCCGTCCACGATGGCGGGCCGATCCGACTGCCGGCCTGCAGTGCCAGGTCATGGCCGATGGCGCTCGGTTACGCACAGCGCCCGCCGTCCCTGTCCGACAGCGACCAGTACGGTGCTGTCGGTTGCATGCCCGGCTCATCGCTGGAAGTAGAACCCCTCGTAGCCGTCGATGCGGCAGTCGGGTTCGAAGGGCACGCGCAGGTTGCGTTCTTCCGAATGCCACTGGTCGCGTTTGCGGTAGCCCAGCGCTTCCATCCGGGAGATGAAGCCGGGCATATGGGACACGCGGTAGGGCAGCACGGCCTTGCCGATGTTCTGCAGGGTGAAGTAGCCCCTGCTCGGGTGCATCGGCACGAGGTTGACCAGCACGTGCGGCGGCGGTTCGGGCAGCGTCGCGAGCAGCTCCGGCAGCGTGTAGTCGAGGTATTGCAGCGCGCCGCTGGTGAGCAGCACGTCCTGCCCGCTGGCGTCGTCGCGCGAGGGCGCGAAGGCCAGGTGTCCGGCCGGGTCGTGCGTGGCCGCCCGCTCCGCGCCGGCGGCCATCACGTCCGGCACGTCGTGCACCGTCCAGCGCAGGCCGTCGGGGTAATCGATGTAGTTGCGGAAGCCGTAGTACGTCACGCCGAGGTGCCCGCCGAGGTCGAAGAACGTTCGCCGGCCTTCGTCGAGCAGGTGCCGGACCCAGTAGAGCAGGGGGTAGTCGCTGACCCGGATCGCGTGGTGCTGGTCGAGGTACATGCCGGACGCGCCGGCGTTGGCATAGGTCCCGGGCAGTGCCGCGGGCACGGCGGCCCTGGCTTCGGCATAGGTGTCGTAGGCGCCGAAGTAGATGTGCCCGCCACGGAACGGACGCTGGAACATCCGCCGGTACAGCGCTTTGCCGACGAGGCTGATGATGGGCAGTTCGGCACTTTCGTTTGCGATGTGGCGCAGCTTCTGCGGCAGCCAGTGGGTCTGGGAGCGGGCCGTTTCCATGGGCGTCCTGTGTGCGGGGGTCGGTTGACTCCAACGCAATTCCCCGCGACGTGCGGCCGGCGCCGCGTGGCGCCCGCGTGCAGCGCGATCGCGGGCGGGATAGGCTGCCGCCCATGCCACAGCGACCGTTGCCGCCGTCCAGCCTGCCTGCTGGTGCATCCGCCAGCCGGGTACGCGGGGCGACGCCGCTGGAGGCTGTCTTCCGGCAGTCGTGGGCGAATGCCGATGGCGGCGGGCTGGAAGCGGCCGCGGCGCAGGGCGTGCTCGTGGCGTTCTTTGCGCTGGAGGACTGGCATCCCTGGCTGGACGGAATGCGCGCGATGCTCGATGCGGCCGAACGCGAGCGCGTCGCGCGAAAACGGCGCCAGCGTGACGGCGACGACCTCGCCCTGGCCTACGGCCTGCACCGGCTGGTACTCGGCCACGTCATGGCCTGCGAAGCGCGGGCGGTCCCGCTGGCGCGCGATGCACGCGGTCGCCCCTGCGTGCAGGGCGAAGCCGTGCAGACCAGCCTCAGCCACGCCGATGGCGCGGTTGCGGTCGCGGTGGCGCGGCGCGGCCCCGTCGGCGTCGACATGGAAGCCGCGGCGCGCTCAGCGCAGATGGAAGAGATCGCCGATGCGGTCCTGCATCCGGCCGAGCAGGCGGCCATGGCGGCGCTCCCCGGGTCCGCGCGCGCCGGGGCGCTGCTCGCGCTGTGGGTGCGCAAGGAAGCGCTGCTGAAGGCGGCGGGCATCGGGCTGGCGCGCGAGATGCCCGGCTTCCGGGCGCCGGAAGCAGCGCCGGTTCCGCTGCCGGCCATCGAGGGGCCGGATGGGCGTGACGTGGTGCTGCGCATGATCGATGCCGGCCGCGATTGGATGGCGGCCGTGGCCACGCTGCCGGGCGCTCCGCTCGCGTCCGCCTGGGTGCATCGCCCGGCGCGCTGATCCGGAGGCGGGAGCCCCGCATCGCAGGGGCCGGCGATCCCGGCACGGTGCCCCGCCGTCCGGAAAGCGCGGAATCGCGCGTTATCAGGAGGGTCACCACCCGGAGAGCCACCGCTGACCGCGGCCCGGCAGGGGGAGCCCAATGAATCCAGTCGCAGTGTGTCGGTACGTGCCCGCGGGCGCGCGCAACAGCCTGTCCGCGGGGAGCACCCGCCGATGAAGATGCCCCTGAAAAGCCGCAAGAGCCGCGCGGTCTTCAATCTGTGGCTGGTGGAACTGGCGCTGATCTGCGTCGCCGTCACCGTCGCCGCCTGGCTGCGCTTCTACGGCGATCCGGAGACGCACCTGGCGTTTGCCAAGGACGCGCCGCTGCGCACCGCGCTGGTGGCGTTCTGCACGACGGGCGCGATGGCCGCGTTCGGGCTGTACCAGGTGCATACGCGCTTGAGCCGCATGGACCTGGTGCTGCGGCTGGGCATCTCCTTCGTTTTCGGCGGCGTGGCGCTGCTGGTGATGTACTACGTGGTGCCGCGGACCTATATCGGCCGCGGCGTGCTGGCGATGGCGCTGACGCAGGCCTTCCTGATGCTGCTGTTGCTGCGGCTGTGGCTGCAGGGCGTGTTCGACGGTGATTCGTTCAAGCGCCGCGTGCTGGTGCTCGGCGCGGGGCAGACCGCGGACCTGATCAACCGCCGCCTGCGTCGGCGCAGCGACCGGCACTCGTTCCGGCTGGTGGGCTTCCTGCCCGCGCCGGGGCAGCCGGAGGTGGTGGACGCGGGCCTGCTGGTGCACAGCGACCTGGACCTGGTGTCGCTGGCTTGCGAACAGGGCATCCACGAGATCGTGGTGGCCGTCGACGAGCGTCGCGGCGGCATGCCCACCGACCAGTTGCTGGCCTGCGCGCAGCGCGGGATCCAGGTGACCGACCTGCCGGATTTCTTCGAACGCGAGGCCGGCATGATCAAGCTCAACGTGGTCGAGCCCTCGGTGCTGATCTTCGGTGGCGGCTTCGACCACTCGCTGCCGCGCCAGCTCAGCAAGCGGTTCTTCGACCTGGTGGCGGCGTCGGCGCTGCTGCTGGTGGCGTGGCCGTTCATGCTGCTGGTCGTGGCCTGCGTGTGGCTCGAATCCGGCGCGCCCGTGCTCTATCGCCAGGTACGCGTGGGCGAGAGCGGCAAGCGCTTCGAGCTGGTCAAGTTCCGCAGCATGCGCATCGATGCGGAGAAGGACGGCGTGGCGCGCTGGGCCGATGCCAACGACGACCGCACCACGCGCGTGGGCCGCTTCATCCGCAAGACGCGGCTCGACGAGCTGCCGCAGCTGTTCAACGTGCTGCGCGGCGACATGAGCTTCGTCGGTCCGCGCCCGGAGCGGCCGCAGTTCGTCGACCAGTTCAACCGCGAGATCCGCTACTACGGCATCCGCCATTCGGTGAAGCCCGGCCTGACCGGCTGGGCGCAGCTGCGCTATCCGTACGGCGCCTCGGTCACCGACGCCGAGGAAAAGCTCAAGTTCGACCTGTTCTACGTCAAGAACCAGGGGCTGGTCTTCGATCTGATGATCCTGCTGCAGACTGTCGAAGTCGTGCTGTTCGGGCGCGGCGCGCGCTGAAGCCGCGCCACAGGCAGGCCCGTCAGCGCGGCGGCGTGCGCGTGGATGTGTGCAGGGGATGCAGCGGAGAGCTGTACCAGTCGACCAGCGAGCCATCCTCAAAGCGCAGCCAGGACGGTCCGTAGATCCATTCCGATCCGTTCCACTGCAGCGGCTCGCCCTGGATGGCGCGCACGGTTTTCTCGTCCATGCCCAGTTCCAGCCGTGCGTGCGGCAGCGACCAGTCTTCCGGCTGGGCAGGCTGCGCGACCGCTGTCCCGGGTTCTTCCATCTGTTCCCCATGCGGTTCGTCGTGGCTGCCAACCACGGCCAGCACCGCTACCGCGCCCAGCAGCAGCAGCGATGGCAGCCACACCGATTGCAGCGAACGGGCAGGTACGCCGGAGACGGGGCGGCGGTTCGCGGGGTGTTGCGTCGTGCGGGCCACATCGTCCCCTTGCTTGCGCACGCGCGCGGCCGCCGGTGCCTGCGAGGAAAGCGTCGCACCCGGCAGGCGGCCATGGACGCGGTGGAACTGCAGCGCCTGGGTGTACAGCGGCAGCAGGTCCGCCAGCGGCATTTGCGCCGCGGCGACGGGGTCGGCCTGACCGCGATCGGGGTGCAGCTTGCGGATCCGTCGCCGGCACGCGCGCTTGAATTCCTCCAGGCTGCAGTCCTCGCGCACGCCGAGCAGCGCGTAGAGGCGGGTGAAGTCGTCGTTCATGACGGGCAGCGCCTGCCTGCGGCCGGCACCGGGCCTGGCACGTCCGGCGCGTTGCCGGTGCAGCCTGGTGTGATCGGCGGCATGGTGGCGGCCACCTCAGACGATGAAAGGTGTCACCAGCGAAGCCAGCTCGAGCCGTGAACGCAGGTGTTCGGCGAGGCGCAGGCTGAGCGCGATGATGGTGAACGTGGGGAACGCCCAGCCGCCGGTGGGGAACACCGAGCTGCCGGCGACGTAGAGGTTGGCCATGCCGTGCACGCGGCATTCGCGGTCGACCACGCCCTGCGCCGGGCTGTCGGCCATGCGGGTGGTGCCCAGATGGTGCGAGGTGCCGTACACCGGCGGTACCGAGTCGTCGTTGCCGGCGACCCACGGCTCGGGCTGGAAACGCCCCCGGCACGCGCGCGCCAGTTCGGTCCCGAACAAGGTCGCGGCGGTGCGGTAGCTGCGGCAGTCCAGCGGCGTGAGCCGCCAGTCGACGCAGACCTTGCGCTGCCCCAGGGCGTCGGTTTCCGGGCCGAGCGTGATGCGGCTGTCCGGATTGGGGACCTGTTCGAAGTAGCCGACCAGGGCGACGTGGTCGCGTTTCACGGTGGGCTTGTGCGCGAGCTTGCGCGCCATGCCGCGGGCGATGTCGCCCATGCCCAGGCCGACGCGCAGCGCCTGCCGGCCGATCCCGTCGCTGCCGGCGGCCGTGATCCTGACGCCGGCCGCCGGCTCGCCGTTCTTGCGTGCCGACAGCCGCGAGGCCAGCCGCGTGTCCTCGTCGACGCGCCGCGCCTTCAGGGTCGACTTGAGCTCCCGGAGCGCGCGGATGCCCTCGGGCACCGGCCCTTCGATCGCGAACGGCCGCACCCGCCCGCTGAGGATGCGGTGCTTGCGCTGCGCATCCTCCGACAGGCAGATCTCGGGGAACGACGCGTCGCGCCCCTTGACCAGGTCGCGGTCGTACGGGCGTGCCAGCCACTGCGGGTCGTCGGTGTGGATCACGCCGACCTTGGCGCTGGGATGGTCCATGAAATAGCGGCCCACCAGGTCATGCTGGTTGCCCAGCCCCTGCGGCACCACGGAGTCCGACAACAGCAGCAGGCGGGCGTTTTCGATGCCGCCGCAGGCGAGTACGTAATGCTGCGCGCGCACCGTGCCGCGGCGGCCGTCGAGCGAGGCGATGCGCACCTGGCGCACGGCTTCACCGTTGGGAACGGCTTCGATTTCGAGCAGGTTGGCGTGCAGCAGGACAGTGACGTTCTTCGCCTGCTCCAGCTGGCGACGGTAGGCCTGACCGAACAGCACCGGGCTGCGGGCGAAGATCTTGTTGACGATCTTGTCCGGATCGAACTCGATCGGCGGATAGAGCGGACGCGTGAGGAAGGAGTCGTTGACGAACTCCTGCGACTCGATGCCGCAGAACGTGCGCGCCAGGGCGTAATGGGGACGCAGCTCGTCGTAGCCGATCGGCCATCCGCTGTGTGGCACCCATTCGCGCTGGTTCAGCTCGGCCAGCGGGATGCAGCCGCCGCCCCACAGGTTGCAGCTGCCGCCGAACACCCGCATGCGCGAAATCGAAGGGTCGAAGGGGGGCGACCCGATCGACGAGCCCTCGCACAGGGATTGCGCGCTTTCCTCGCCGGCCAGTCCGCCGCTTTCGACCAGGCAGATCCGGATGCTGGTGTTGAGCAGGGAATGCGCGATGGCAAGTCCCGCTGCGCCCGCGCCGATGATGCACAGGTCCGCTTCGATGTCGGTCGGGGTCGAACTGCTTCTGTAGTCGATGAGCAAACGAGGTTCTCCCGATCTGGTTGTCCGGCTGGCACAGGGTTGTCCGGTTACTGCAACGCAGACGGGGGACGGAATTGGCCAGTCTTGCCGCAACTCCGGCATCGGGGACGGCCGGGCAAGGCCGGGTGCGCCGGCGTTTGTCGTTTGCGATGCAAGGCAGGCAAGACACAGGCAGGAGCAGGAACCATGGGGCAGACGGATGCGGCGCACGAGCAACGGATGCAGGTCCAGCTGCAGGCGATCGAACAGCGGCTGGGCACCCACCCGGGCGTGGCCGCGGCCGTGGCGGCGATCCGCGACGAACAGGTGGTGGCCTATGCGCAGCGCCGTCCCGGCCAGGCGCTGACGGCCGATGAACTGCAGCAGCATGCCAGGGCCGGGTTGCCGGCGTACCTGGTGCCGAAACACTACGTGGTGCTCGACGCGCTGCCGCTGGACGCCAGCGGCAGCGTTGACCGCGCCGCGCTGCCGGACGCTGCGACGCCCGAAGCCGCGGCCGTCGAAGCGCCCGCCGACGACCTGCAGGCCCGCGTGGCCTACCTGGCCGGCGTTTGGTCGGCGCTGCTCGGGCGCGAGGCCGGGCCGGACGACAACTTTTTCGACCTGGGCGGGCACTCGATGCTCGCGGTACAGATGGCCAACCGGGTCAAGGCCGACACGGGCGTCCGCCTCCAGCTGATGACGCTGGCTTCGCAGACGCTGCTGCAGATCGCGGCGGAACTCCCGTCGGCCAAGACCCAGGCCGGCAAGGGGCTGGGCGGGCGCCTGATCGGCAATCTCAAGGGCATGCTGCGCGGCACGGCCGCGGCGGGTGCCCGGTGACCAGGCCGCGTTCCATCGCTACGGGCGTGCGACGGTCCGGTGCCTGACGCCTTCTACTTCGGCCGGCAGCGGCGTCCGCTGCTCGGGTTGCGACACGCGCCGCCGGCTGCACTGCCGGTGCGCGCGGCGATGCTCGCGTGCGCGCCGCTGCTGCAGGACGGCATCCGCTGCCAGCGCGCGCTGTGGACGCTGGGCGAAGCATTGGCGCAATCCGGCGTGGAGGTGCTTCGCTTCGACTGGTTCGGCAGCGGCGATTCGCCCGGTGCCACCGATGCCCTGCGCCTGGACGGGCTGGTGGACGACGTGGCCGCCGGCATCGAGTGGTTGTCCGGGGTGCGGCCAGGCGTCCCGGGCCGCGTGCTGGCGCTGCGCGAGGCCGCGATGCCGCTGCTCATCCATGCCGCGCGCTCCGGCGTGGCCATCGATGCGGTGCTGTGGGCGCCGGTCCTGGACGGCCGCGCGCTGGTGGACGGCTGGCGTCGCCAGCACGGCTGGCAGCTGCATGCGGCGGGCCGCTTCCTGGTGAACGACCGCGTCGTGGAAGCGGACGAGCTGCTTGGTTTCCAGCTGCATCCGGCGTTCGCGGAAGAACTGTCCACCGTCGATGCCGGTCCGCTGGTGCTGCCCGCGGGCAGTCGCCTGCTGGTGGCGCACTGGCCGGGCGCAGCGGTCGAGGACCGGTTCCTGCAGCGCCAGCGGGCCGCCGGCGTGGACGTGCGGGTGGTCGAACTCGACCCCGCCGACGCGCCGGACTGGGACGATCCGGAGCTGTTCGAGACGCAGCTGTTCCCGCGACGCTCGGTGTCGCGGCTGGCCGGCTTGCTGGCGGAGGCGGCGTGAACGCGCAGGCCCTCCCGCCAGCATCGCCCTGGCAGTCCGGCAGCGCCGGGGACGAATCCGCGCACGTCTTCGGCGATGGCCTGGTGGGCGTCATCACCCGTCCCGGCGCCGATGCCGCGCGGGGCGACGTGGCGGTGATCCTGCTCAATGCCGGCCTGGTCCAGCGCAGCGGTCCGCACCGCGGTTCGGTGCAGCTGGCGCGTTCGCTGGCGACGCGCGGGTTCGCGGTGCTTCGCTTCGACCAGTCCGGACTCGGCGACAGTCCCGTCCCGGCGAATGCCGGCGGTGACCGCCGCGGCCGCGAGCTTGCGGCGGCCATCGAACTGCTCGCGCGGGAGACCGGTGCCAGCCGGTTCGTGGTCGGCGGGATCTGCTCCGCGGCGGACACCGCTTTCCGCCTGGCCGCCACGGAGCAGCGCGTGCACGGCCTGCTGCTGCTCGACGGCCCGGGCTACCGCACGCCCGGCTGGTGGTTGCGATACCTGCCGCCGCGCCTGCTGCAGCCGCGCAAGCTGTGGTCGTGGTGGCGCCAGCGCGGCAGCGGGGTGGACATGGCCAACTTCCGCGATTTTCCGTCGCGCGGCGAAGCCGTCGCGCGCACGCAGGCGTTTGCCGCGCGTGGCGGGCGGATGCTGCTGGTCTACACCGGTGGCGCCTACCGCTACTTCAACCATGCCGGGCAGGTGCGCTGCTTCGGTCGCGCGGCGCGTTCGCCCGCGGTCACTTCCGCCTACTGGCGCGACTGCGACCACACGTTCTACCTCGCCCGCGACCGGCAGCGCCTGCAGGCACTCGTCGGCGACTGGCTGGAACACGCATTCACGCAATCGCCGCGCAGTTCGCACACGCCGTGACCGCCGCCTGCATGGGCGCGCGCGACCTGCAGGGCATGCGCCGCGCGGACCCGCGGCCGTGACCTGTATCCAGGCGCCGATCCGTTTGAAGTAGGGAAGCAGGCAAGTCGCAATGCAGGACAGCGGGGCAAGGGCCGGATGAACGACAAGCAAGAGCGGGAACGGGCTATGGCGCACTGGCAGGATGCCCTCGGTGGATCGGCCGCCAGGTTCGAACTGGCCACCGATCGCCCCCGCGCGGGCCGACCCGCAGGCGGCATCGGCGAATTCCGCGAGCGCATCGACGCCACCACGGTCGATGCGCTGGCCGCGAAGGCCGACCGCGAAGGCCAGCGGGTGTCCGAAATGCTGTTCGCGACCTGGACGGCCTGCCTTGCGAGGCTGTCCGGCCAGGACGACGTGCTGGTCGGGCTGGCCGATGCCGCCAATGGCGATGCCGTCCTGCCGGTACGCGTCGATTTTGACGGCGCATGGACGCCGGTGCAGCTGCTGGCGCACGTCGCGGGCCGGATCGGGGATGCCCGCCTGGTCGGCGGCATCGACGCTGCAGGCATGGCGGTGCTGGCCGGGCGCGTGCATGGCGACGCCGCCGAGCCGCTGTTCAGGGCCGTGTTCGAATTGCAGGACGGCGGCGGCATCGAGGGTGGCGCGCAACCGGCGGTGCCGGCCGACGTGGCGATCGCCGTGGGGCCCGGTGGGGAGCCGGGGCTGGAAGTGCGTGTGCGGTTTGCCGACGCGCTGTTCGACGCCGCCACCATGCGGCGTTACGTCGGGCATTGGCTCACGCTGCTGCGCGGCGTCGCGCTCGCCGGCGATGCGACGCCGATGGCCGCGATCACGCTGCTGGACGATGCCGAGCGCCACCAGGTGCTGGAGGCATTCAACGCCACGCAGGCCGATTTCCCCGCCGACAGCTGCATCCACGAACTGGTCGAGGCGCAGGTGGGCCGCACCCCGGATGCGGTCGCGGTGACGAGCGAGGCGGATTCGCTGACCTATGCCCAGCTCAACGCGCGCGCCAACCAGCTTGCGCACCACCTGCGCGGGCTGGGTGTCGGGCCGGACGACCGGGTCGCGATCTGCATCGAGCGCGGCCTGGAGATGGTGGTGGGTCTGCTCGCGATCCTGAAGGCCGGCGGCGCCTACGTTCCGCTCGATCCGTCGTATCCCGCCGATCGCCTGCGCTACATGCTCGAGGACTGCGCGCCGGTGGCGCTGCTCACCCAGGCCAGCCTCGAACCGGTCTGGTCGCCGGCGGTGGAGCAGGCCGATCTGGCGCTGCCGGTGCTCGACCTGCAGGACGCGCAGGCGTGGCGCGACGCGCCGACCGACAACATCGACCGTGCCGGCATCGGGCTGGCGCCGGACAACCTGGCCTACGTGATCTACACGTCCGGCTCCACCGGCATGCCCAAGGGCGTGATGAATGAGCACCGCGGCGTCGTCAACCGCCTGTGGTGGATGCAGGCGGCCTACCGCCTGGATGCCGACGATGCCGTCCTGCAGAAGACGCCGTTCGGCTTCGACGTCTCGGTGTGGGAATTCTTCTGGCCGCTGCAGGTGGGTGCGCGGCTGGTGATGGCCCGCGAGCAGGGCCACAAGGAACCGGCGTACCTGGCCGGGCTGATCCG